>Ga0080064_1002190_pt1 | contig 34569 bp, 33 predicted proteins | sample Subgrocontami54m_FD_69260 | JGI IMG/M metagenome (GOLD analysis project Ga0080064, IMG submission 69260) | Subsurface groundwater microbial communities from S. Glens Falls, New York, USA - GMW46 contaminated, 5.4 m (SPADES assembly) (version 2) ...
GGGGAGAGGGTTGGGGTGAGCGACTGTCTTGGAAGTCAAGCGTTTTGCCATGGGCGTTTGTCTCGGAGCATGGCGTTGAGAATGGTGAGGAGCTTTCGCATTACGGCGGTGATGGCGAGTTTTTTTGCTTTTCCCAGGGAGACCAGGCGTTGGTAGAAGGCGGCGAGCACGGGATTGTGGCGGCTTGCGACCAAAGCCGCCATGTAGAGGACGCTGCGTACTTTGGCGCGACCGCCCCAGGTGGTGCGCTTGCCGCGCATTGTGCCGCTGTCGCGGTTGAGCGGAGCGACCCCGACGAGGGCGGCGATCTGCTTACGGTCGAGAGTGCCGAGTTCGGGCAGCTCGGCAATCAAGGTGCGGGCGACGACATCGCCGATGCCGGGCACGGAGCGCAGGAGTTGATCGCGCTCACGCCAGACAGGGGTGCCGCGGATGCCTTCGCCGATTGCGTGGTCGAGTTCGGCCAGTTCCTTTATCAGCACCGCCAGCAGCCGCTCGACGCTCTTGATCAGACGCCGGTTGGTCAGCTGGCGCCGGCGATTGCGCTCGGCGGTCATCATCTCGATGATCTGCCGGCGGCGCACCACCAGTTCGCCCAACGCCCGGGCCTGCTCGTCGGGTACCGGACGCGGCTCGGGGCGCACCGTCTCGGCGAAGCGGGCGATGGCACGGGCATCGAGCGCGTCGGTCTTGGCGAGCTGGCCGGTGGCGCGGGCGAAGTCACGGATCTGGCGCGGATTGACCACCGCCAGCGGGATGGCCGCCGCCACCAGCGCGGCAGCCACCGTCACCTCGAAGCCGCCCGTGGCTTCCAGCACCACCAGTCCTGGCGTCAGCGAGCAAAGCCGCTCGACCAGCGCCGCCAGGCCTTCACCGTCACGGGTGACCGCGAAGGCCTCATCCGATGGCCGCACATGAACGTCAAGCCGATCCTTCGATACATCGATTCCAATGAACATCTGTTCCATGACCCGTCCTTGCAAATGCGGTCTCGCGGCGCGGACCAGGCGACTGTTCGGGTTCGTTGGAACCGTAGGCGGGGAGCCACGCTCACCCACGGTCTTCAAGACCAAAGGGGTATCGGTCTCCCGCCCACGTCCGCCGTCGGCATCATACCGACATCGGCGATTCGTCGAGATACAAGGGGGTTCGGGCCTACGAGAGTTTATAACCCCTCACCCGGCTCCCCCGATCAAAGTCGGGGGTCGCCACCCTCTCCCTATGGGAGAGGGAAAGAATGTCAGCGGAACCAGCCGAAGGGTACGAATCCCGACGAGGCACCGGGGGAAGCCGGAGGCCTTGGAACGTCGCGCGCGGCCGGCGCCGGAGATTGCGGCTTCCGCTGCGCCGCCTGGGCAGCCGATGCCTGGCCGCGCTCGCCTTCGGAAGCGGGGGTGTCCTGGCTAGTCTGCTTGCCGGGAGTAGCGGGCTTCTTGCCAGCGTCACCTTCCTTGGCAGGCGGCGCGACCGCTGGCGTCGACGATTGTGCGTCGGGCGCCGACTGCGCGGCGGCGTTACTGCCGCCGGGCGGCCAAACGAAATCATCGGCGCGGCCTTTAAGCGGGGCAATCGGCTCGCCCTTGACCAGCACGCGGGAAGCGGTCGGATCGGGCGTGCCCTGCCGCGGGTTGCTGCCGCCAAGCAATTCTTCCGAGGTGGAAATGGCGGTCGCGGTCAGCGGCACGATGGCGCCCGCTACCGGCCGCGGCAAGCCGGGACGCGCGACTCCGGGCGCCTGGATGCCACCGTCCGATGGAAACGCGACCGGAAGAGTCCTTACTGCCATGACGCGGCGCAGCTCCCGCTCCACATAGTGCGCGAGCTTGCGGGCGCCGAACTTGGTGAAATAGACCCCATCCGGCGCGCGCAGGCTTCGGGTCTGGCCGTCCACATCGGGGCCATAGGAAGAAAACTTTCCGGCCTCGTCGACGAAGCCGTCCCAGGAGTCGACGTAAATGATCCCGGCCTTTTCCGCCTGCGCGCGATACAGGTCATTCAGATACGCGGTGTCGCTCATGGCCTTGGGGCCTCGCACCGGCGGCAAGCCAACCCAGATGACGGGAATGCCTTTGCTCTTCAAAGCTGCGATGGCCTCGTCGATGCGTTTGGCATAGGCCTCGGCCCACTGCTCGGAGCGGAACTCCAAGTTGCCGCTGTTGTTTCCGCGCTGCTGCTCCGGCGTCATGATTTGCAGGTCAGGGCTTTCGGCATCCGGAATCTGCTGATCCTGTCCTTGTTTCGACGCCGGACCGCGCGCATTGGGGCGCTCGCGAATCACCTGCCGGTCACTGAGGCCGAGAAGCATCACGACCGCGGCGGGCGTTTCCGCCGCCAGAATGTCGCGCGCCACACGCGGCCAATCCAGATCGCTCCTGGCCTCATAGCGAATGAGACCGGAATAGGCGCGGTGCTTGCGGATGACGCCAACCTCGGGGGTATCGAAAAATGCGTCTTCAAGCCCGTAAGCGAGCCAATCGGCCATGGAATCGCCCATGACCACGACGGTCGTGGTGGGCGGGGTTTCCGGTTTCTTGGGAGCCGGCGCCTGGGAATAGTCGGCCGGGGGCTTCGGCTGCTCCGGCTGTTGGAACGGCGCGAAGAAAGGAAAGAATTGCGCCGCCGCGGGCGACAAGCTCAGCGGCAAAGCGGCCGCCGATACCGCGCCCGCCATCGCGGCGAGAGCGATAAGGTGCCGTACAATCTTGTTTTTTGCCTTTTTTTTTGCCGCCATATTCCAACGACCGGTTGATGAATCGCCGGCGCGGCGAAGCGCTCGACCCGCGGGCATCGGCTAATAGTACAACAAAAATGTCAACTTGAGGATCGCGCGGTGGTTACCTCTTGGCAATCCCGCTGGAACCGCCCTTGAGCCGGTTCATGACGCCCGCCGAGGCGAAGCCGTCCGGCGGCAGGCCAATCGAGGCCTGGAACTGCCGGATCGCGGCGCGCGTCTTGCCGCCCAGCTTGCCGTCGGCCTGGCCTATATCGTAGCCACGCGCCGACAAGAGCTGCTGCAGCTCGTAGCGTTCAGCGCGCGACAAGACCCGCTCATCGCGCGGCCATTCCTGCACGAAGGGACCGCCGCCGCGCATGCGGTCGGCGAGATGGCCAATCGCCAGCGCGTAAGCCTCGGAGGGATTGTATCGCATGATGACGCGGAAGTTGTTGAGCATGAGGAAGGCCGGCCCGCGCGCGCCCGCCGGCAGCAGCAGATAGGCGCGCTCGCCCGGACGCGGGAACGGCGCGTCTGCGGCTCTCCTTACTCCGAGCCGTTCCCATTCATGCAGCGTCATTTGCCGCGAGCGGTCGGCCAGCAGGAAATTAAAGCCTTCCGGCAGGATGACCTCGTAGCCCCAGGCCTGCCCGCTGACCCAGCCGGCCTTTTTCAGGTTGTTGGCGGTCGAGGCGACAAGATCGGGAACGGAATCGACCACGTCGCGCCGCCCATCGCCGTCGAAATCCACGGCGTAGCGCTTGAACGACGTGGGCATGAATTGCGTGGGGCCGAAGGCGCCCGCCCATGATCCCTTCAAATGCTCGGGGCGCACGTCGCCGCGATGCAGTATTTCCAGGGCGGAAAGAAATTCATCGCGAAAATAATTCTGCCGGCGGCCGATGCAGGCCAGCGTCGCCGTTGAACGGACAACCGGACGCTCGCCGCCCGCCGTGCTGAAATTCGATTCGATGCCCCAGATAGCGGCGATGACGTAACGATCAGTGCCATAGGCTCTTTCCATGGCGTCGAAGACCGCGCGGTGCCCGGCGAGGATTTCACGTCCGCGCGCGATCCGCGCGTCGGTGACCAGGGAGTCCAAATAGTCCCAGACGGATTTGGTGAATTCGGGCTGGGCGTCGAGCAGCTCCATGATCTTCAGATCGGGCGTCTGCGACAGGGCGTGGATTTCGTAGGACTCCCGCGACACGCCGCGGTGCGCGGCCTCCGGCCACAGCTTCTCCAGACAAATTCCGAATTCCGCCGCCGCGGCGGCAATGGCCTCCGGCGTCATCAGCGGATGGCTGGAGGTTGCCGGCTGCGCGGGCGGACTTTGGCTGGCTGAGGCGGCGATCGCTCCGGTCGTCGCATTTTCAATGAGCTTGGACAAAGCGTCGCCGCGTTCCTGGCCGCGGGCAGGCAACCCCGCGCACAGCGCGGCGGAGAAACCAAGCAACAGCACGATGCGCGGCAATTCCGCCATGTTCCTTCTCCGCGCCCGGCGTCAGCCGCGCGTTGCCCTCCAGCCTATTGGGGCCGGATATAGTTTAATGATTATTAATATAACCCGCGCGGCCTTTTTTTAGGCCAGCGCCACAGACCGGCGTTGATCCGGCGCTACCGGCCGGCGCGCAACCGCTCGATGAGTTCCACGCTCGGATAGGAATCCGCCGGCAAGCCGACCTTGAGCTGGGCCTTTTTCACCGCGGGACGGGTTTCAGAGCCGATCTTGCCGTCGATTTCACCCTCGTAAAAACGGTGCGCGCGCAGAAGCTGTTGCAGTTCCCGAACCTGTTCGGTCGTCAGCACGTTCACCGGGGCATTGCCGTGGCCGATCGGCGGCGCACCGTTAAAGCGCGTGGCGAAATAAGCCGCCGTGGTGGCATAGACCATAGCGGCGTTCCACTTCAGATAGGCTTGGAAATTGGGATAGGCGAGAAGCGCCGGTCCGTTGCGTCCCATCGGCAGGAGCAATGTCGCCGGCAGGTCGTCGGCGGGCAGCGAGCCATGGGCCGCGGTGACACCCCAGCGCACCCATTGCGAGCGCGGATGCTGAATCTTGAGGTCGGCCTGATCCCACGGCAACTGGGCCGGCACACGCACCTCTTGCAGCCACGGCTGCCCGCGCTGCCAGCCGAAGCTCTTCATGAGATTGGCGGCGGAGGCGAGCGCATCCGGAATGCTGCGGATCATGTCGACGCGGCCGTCGCCGTCGAAATCGACGCCGTGCTTGAAATAGTCGGAGGGGGTAAACTGCGTGGGTCCGAGCTCTCCCGCCCAATTGCCGATCATTTCGTCGGCACGCAGGTCGCCGCGCTGGACAATATGCAACGCATCCATCAACTGCTGGCGGAAGAAGGCGGAGCGCCGGCAGTCATAAGCCAAAGTCGCGACGGCGCGAATAATCGGCCAGATATTGCCCTTGTAGGTTCCGTAGTCGCTCTCCAGGCCCCAGAACGCGACGACCACGGCGGGCGGCACGCCGAATTGCTGCTCGATGCGGGCAAACAGCGCCGCGTTGTTCTTGAGCTGCCTGAGCCCGTTTTGAAACCGGTTGATATTGGTCATGCGATCGGAGAATTGCAGGAAGCTCTGCTGGAACACGCCCTGCCCATGATCGCGCCGCACGACATTGGGGTCGTAGGTTACCCCGTCCAGCGCCGCGGAAATGGTTGCGCGTGAAATGCCCGAGGCCGCCGCCTCCTGCTTGAAGCCTTCCAGCCAGCGCTCGAAGGTGCCGGTGTTCTGGCATGTGTGGTTGGCCGCGGCCGGCCCAATCATCGCCGCGCTCATCAGCGCCGCCGCGCAGATCCATCCCAGTTGCTTCTGCAAAATCATCATGGCCTGCCGCTATCCAAGTTGCGCCCTAAAGCGTGAGGGGACCTATTGCCGTTTGACATCTTCGCCTATTTCAATAACCCATATTTGTCCGTATTTGGACGAAACAGCCGCTATCGGTTAACGTCCCCCCGGCGCGCTGGAGTCGCATGAAACCTATCCGCAAAGCTGTTTTCCCGGTGGCGGGCTTGGGCACCCGCTTCCTGCCCGCCACCAAGGCCATGCCCAAGGAAATGCTGCCGGTGGTGGACCGGCCGCTGATTCAGCATGTGGTGGACGAAGCGCGGCAGGCGGGCATCGAACATTTCATTTTCGTGACCGGGCGCAACAAGGCCGTTATCGAGGATCATTTCGACCGCCAGTTCGAACTCGAACTGACGCTGAAGGAGCGCCGCAGGCAATCCGACCTCAAGCTGCTGTCGGAAGACCTGCCCGGCCCCGGCACCACGAGCTTCACCCGGCAACAGTCGCCGCTGGGCTTAGGCCACGCGCTGTGGTGCGCGCGCGAGCTGGTGGGCCATGACCCTTTCGCGCTGCTGCTGCCCGACGTGCTGGTGCAGCACAATCCGGGATGCCTGGCGCAGATGATGGACGTCTACCGGAACCTGGGGGAACACTCGAACATCATCGCGGTGGAGGAAGTGCCGCCCGAGCGCGTGCAGATGTACGGCATCGTCGGCATCGGAAAGACGCACGGCAAGGCCTTCTCGATCACCAAGATGGTGGAAAAGCCGAAGCCCGAGGAAGCGCCGTCCAACCTGTCGATCACCGGCCGCTATATTTTGCAGCCGGAAATCTTCGAGTTGCTCGCCAAGCAGGAAAGCGGCGCCGGCGGCGAGATCCAGCTCACCGACGCCATGGTGGCGCTGGCGAAGAAGCAGCCCTTCTATGGGCTGAAGTTCGAAGGCCGCAGCTTCGATTGCGGCTCCAAGATCGGCTTTCTGGCGGCCAATGTCTCCTACGCCTTGCAACGCAAGGACCTGGCGCCGGCCTTGCGTGCCGAAATAGAGCAATTGTTGCGGGAAAAATAGCGGCCGCGTCAGCGCTGCAATCGCAGGCCCAAGAGAAAGATGTTCGCGCTGTAACCCTGATCGGCGGCGTTCGAGCTGCGCTGCTCGTGACGCAGCTCGCCTTTGATCTGCACGGAACGGTTCAGCTTGTAGGTCAATTCCGCCGCGGCGGAGAGGCGGTTGTCCGCGCGCGACGAGCCGACATAATCATCGAGGCCGTAGCCCAGCTTCAGCGTGCCGATGAGCCACGGCCGGAAGGAATGGTCGAATTGCACGCCGAAGTCACGGGCCAAGATGCCGGACACATCCGTATCGGTGCTTTCAGAGGCCGCCGAATTCGCCGTGAAGGTGGCGGTCGTCAGCGGCGTGGCCGACCAGACCAGGGAGGCGTCCGCGATCGCGCCACGCAATTCGGCCAGGCTCGGATCCTTGTAGGTCCGCGTCAGGTATCCCACGCTCACGTCGCCAGTGAGCTTGCGCGTCAGCTCGAAGCTCGTCCCGAGCCGCGGCGAAAAGCCCTTGGAGTCGCGCTGGATGCCGAAGCTGTCGATGGAAAGATCATGCACGCGGCGGTCGGCCTCGAGCGTGACAAACGGCTTGATGCCGGGAGTGAGTTCATAGCTGCCGCGCAGTTCCAGGCCGTATTCGTTGAAATTGCGGCCGGCATTGCTAGCGGTCGTACCGTCGGTCAGTTCCGAAGCCCGGTAGCTCGTGCGGTCCACGCTGAACTTGCCGCCGACCTCCAGCCGGTTGAAACGATGCGCGAGGCCGGCGCTGCCGCCGACATTGGTATAGATCGTCGGCTTCGCCACGCCGGCCTGAAAGTTTGGGCTGCCGGGAGTGTCGGTGGAAATGAGGAAGCGGTTTTGCAGCTCGATGCGCGTCTGGCTGGTCCAATCGATGCGGCCGTCCAACTTCGATTCGAAGGTGGGATTGTTCAATGAGGACTCGGAGCCATAGCCGGTATAGCTCCCGCGCAGGTCGGCGCGGAATTCATGGCGCTCCCAATCCGACCGGGCCTTCAATTCGGGCGCCACGATGAACAGCGAGGAGCCCTGGCCGTTCACGGCGCGATCGGGGTTGCTGTCATAGCCGCCGCCAAGCTCGATCGCCGGGCGCAAGATGAATGAGCCGGCGCGGATGCCCAGCGGCTCATAGGGATCGGTTTCCGGCGCGCGCTTTTGTTTCGGCAGGGGGATTGTCCCGGTGGTGACCGGATCAGCCGCAGGAAGCGGCGGAAGGCTGTAGGACGGCGGCTGCGGCGGCTGCGCGTAGATCGGAGCGACGCGAACGGTCTGCACAAGAGGCAGCGGCGGCGCGGGAACGTCGTAATTGCTCCGCGTGGGCTTTTGGGTTTTGCGGCGCGGGTTGGTGGAAACAAAGCCGGTGCTTCCGGCACCGGAGCCGGGCGGGTTGCCGTATTCGCTCCTTTTCAGAAACCGCGGAGGATCGTCCGGATTCCAATCGCCTTCCGGACTGAGGACGCCGGACGTCTGCGCCACAACTCCGGCGGCGCTCGCCACCAAGGCGAATGCGGCCACGCAAACGCCAAGGCCAAACGTCGCCTGTGGACGGGCTGGGCGAAGGCGCGGCAACGACGACCTCCTGGCTCCGAGTCCACAGCCCTGGCGCGCTGTCTTAGGGAACGCCGCGCGAGCCGCGAAATCGGCACAAAATCAGCAAGTTGGCGCCGCCACCTGCGGCGCCCATGGGTGCAAAGCCCGCCGGCCGGCAGGCTTTGGTTAACGGAGTTAAAACGGTTATGGTTAATGAGAGGTTGATGCGGGCCGGCCGGTCGCGTCGGCATTCGTTCCGTGGTATTCACGGCCTCTGACACCCCAAACCTGGACAGCCATGGCGAAGCCGAAAGCGCTCAGTCACGACCGCCGCCTCAACGAGCGCGGCAACGCCTTGGTCGCGTCGGCCATACGCACGCTAGAGGCCGAAGCCGGCGGCATCACCGCCATGGCGGCGGCGATCGGCGATGGACTGGGCGCGGCTTTCATCGAAACCGTCGAGCTGATCCGCGGCATCCGCGGCCGGCTGATCGTCACCGGCATGGGCAAGTCCGGCCACATTGCACACAAGATTGCCGCGACATTCGCCTCCACCGGCACGCCGGCCTTTTTCGTGCATCCCGCCGAAGCCGGCCACGGCGACCTCGGCATGATCGCCAAGGATGACGCCATCATGGCCTTGTCCTGGTCGGGCGAGACTTCGGAACTGAAAAGCCTGATCGACTATTCGCGCCGCTTCCGCATTCCTCTCATTGCCGTCACGGCCAAGGCCGAGAGCACGCTCGGAACGGCGGCGGACGTGGTGCTGGCGCTGCCGCAGGCGCGCGAGGCCTGCCCGCACAACCTTGCGCCGACGACATCGTCATTGATGCAGCTGGCCTTGGGCGACGCGCTGGCAGTGGCGCTCTTGGAAAGCCGCGGCTTCACCGCCATCGATTTCGGCATCCTGCACCCGGGCGGACAGCTCGGCGCGCTGCTGAAATTCGTGCGCGACGTCATGCACAAGGGCGATGCCATCCCGCTGGCGCACATCGGTTCGCGCATGTCGGAGGCGATGGTGGAAATGTCGGCCAAGGGATTCGGCTGCGTCGGCATTATCAACGCCCAGGGACGGCTGGTCGGCATCATCACCGACGGCGACCTGCGGCGGCACATGCGTCCTAACTTGCTGGAAGCGCGCGTCGAGGATGTGATGACCGCCAATCCCAAGACCATAAGCCCGGGGCAGCTTGCCAGCGAGGCTCTGGAAATCCTCAACTCGTCGAAAATCACGGCGCTGATGGCAGCAGAAGCAGGCAAGCCGGTGGGCATCATCCACTTCCACGACCTGCTGCGCGCGGGCGTCGTCTGAGCGCGCGCCTACAACCACCCCTGCAATTCGCGCAGCGCCAGGCGGTTGATCACCGTCATGCCCAACTCGCTGTCGTTGAGGCAGGGAACGGCGGTAAAATTCTTCCCGCCGGCCTGCTTGAAGATATGGCCGTTCTCGATTGCAATCTCTTGCAGCGTTTCCAGGCAGTCAGCGGCGAAGCCGGGCGTCACCACCGCGAGATTCTTCACGCCGCGCATGGCGAGGCTCTTGACGGTCTCGTCGGTATAGGGCCTGAGCCATTCCGTGCGGCCAAAGCGCGACTGGAAGGTCAACATCAGCTTCGACTCGTCGAGACCGAGCGCCTCGCGCAGCAGCTTCGCCGTTTCGGCGCACTGGGCCTGGTAGGGATCGCCCTTGTCCACATATTCCCGCGGTATGCCGTGGAATGACGCGAGGATGACGTCGGGCTGCCACGAGAGCTTCGCAAACTCAGCCGCGATCGAGGACGCCAGGGCTTCGATGTAGACCGGGTCGTCGTAATAGGGCGGCACGAAGCGGACATTTGGCTGGCGCCGCATCTTCATCAGCGCGCGGAATACCTCATCAGCAACGGTGGCCGTGGTCGCGGCGGCATATTGCGGATAGAGCGGCAGAACCAGGATGCGGTCGCAGCCTTGCTCCGCCAGCGCGGCAAGCCGCGAGCGGATCGACGGATTGCCGTAGCGCATGGCCCAATCGGCAATGATGCGCCGATCGACGGCTGAAAGCGTCTCCGCAAGCTTTTCCGCCTGCGCGCGGGTGATGGTCTTCAACGGCGATTCATTTTTCTCGCGGTTCCAGATCTTGTCGTAGTCGCGGCCTTTGATCTTGGGCCGCAAAGTGAGGATGACGCCGTTGAAAATAATCTTCCACAGCAGGGAGTTTTTCTCGATCACGCGCGGGTCGGAGAGGAATTCCTTGAGGTAGCGACGCATCGACCAGAAATCGGTGGCATCCGGCGTGCCGAGGTTGACGAGGAGCACGCCGATACGGCCCGCGCCTGGCTGTCCGGCGGGTTCCGCGGCCGGCGCAAGCTTAGGAGTTTCGTTTTGAGTCATGGGGCGTTGCATAGCTATGCCACCGCTTACTCGGCGGCCTTGAGGAAGGACGATGAACCGGCGCGAAACTGATCCAGCAAAGCCGCCTCGTCGGCCTTGGCGGCGGCGAGGTGGCGCATCTTGACGTGGCCGAAGCCGCGAATTTTTTCCGGGATCGCCACGAGGCCGGTGGCGAGGTGGTGATTGTCGGGCGCGAGCTTTGGCATGATCTCGCTCAGCATGGCTTCATAGTCGTCGATCAGCTTGCGTTCGATCTTGCGCTCGCGCGTATAGCCGAACGGATCGAAGGAAGTGCCGCGCAGGAATTTGAGCTTCGCCAGCGTGCGGAAAACCGGCAGCATCCAAGGCCCGAAGGTAAGCTTGCGCGGCAACCCGGTCGCGCGGTCGCGCGGCGCGAACAAGGGCGGCGCGAGATGGAATTCCAGCCGCAGGTCGCCATCGAACTCGGCCCGCACCTGCCGCATGAATGACGCGTCGGCGTAGAGCCGCGCCACCTCATACTCATCTTTATAGGCCATCAGCTTGAACAGGTAGCGCGCCACCGCCTCGGCAAAACCGCATTTGCCCGGCGCACGCGCGGCCTCGGCGGCCTTGGCCTGCTCGACCCAGGCCCGGTAGCGCGCGGCATAAGCGGCATCCTGGTAGTCCGTGAGATATTGTACGCGACGCGCCACCATTTCCTCGAACGAGTTTGAGAGGCGCTGGTCGTCGGCGATGTCAACGTCGCCGGGTTGCAGCATCGCTTCGACCGCGGCCGGATCGGCGGCGGTGACGCGGCCCCAGCGGAAGGCGGCCTGGTTCATCGCCACGGCTTCGCCGTTAAGCTCGATCGCCCGCTCGATCGCTTCGGCGGACAGCGGGATAGCGCCGAGCTGATAGGCGTAGCCGAGGAGAAAGATATTGGCGCCGATGGAATTGCCGAGCAGCCCGCCCGCCATGCGCGTGGCGTCAACGAAATGGCTGTTCTCGCGGCCGGCGGCGTCTTCGATAGCGCGCTCGATGCGCTTGCCGGGAAGCGTATAGTCGGCGTTGCGGGTGAAATCGCCCGGCAGAAATTCGCCGAGGTTGACCACCATGCGCGTCGCGCCCGGCCTCACCGCGGCCAGCACCGTCTTGGTGCCGGTGACGACGAGATCGCCGCCGAGCACAAGGTCCGCGCCGCCCGCGGCGACGCGGATGGCGTGGATGTGTTCCGGCCGCGCGGCGATGCGGACGTGGCTGTGCACCGGGCCGCCTTTCTGCGCCAGCCCCGACATGTCGATGACGCCGGCGCCCTTGCCGTCGAGATGCGCGGCCATGCCTAAGATGCCGCCGATGGTGATGACGCCGGTGCCGCCGATGCCGGTGACGATGATGCCGTAAGGACGGGCGAGATCGGGAAGCTGAGGCTGCGGCAATTCGGGCAGCGCCCTGCCCTGCATGACGCCCTCGCGCCGTTTCGGCTTGGCGCCGTGAACCGTGACCAGCGCCGGGCAGAAACCCTTGAGACAGGAGTAGTCCTTGTTGCAGCTCGACTGGTCGATCCTGCGCTTGCGGCCATACTCCGTCTCCAAGGGCTGGATGGAGATGCAATTGGATTGCACGCCGCAATCGCCGCAGCCTTCGCAGACCAGCTCATTGATGATGACGCGCCGGTCAGGGTCTTCCATCAGGCCGCGCTTGCGGCGGCGGCGCTTTTCCGCCGCGCAGGTCTGATCATAGATCAGCACCGTGACGCCGGGGATGGCGGCAAGCCCGGTCTGCACGGCCATCAACTCATCGCGGTGATGAATGGTGAGGCCCGGCGGCCAGGCTTCGCTTTTGGAATATTTCTCCGGCTCGTCGGTGACGATCACGACGCGGGCGGCGCCTTCCGCCGCGACCTGCCGCGCCACCATGGGCACGGTGAGATTGCCGTCGTTGGCCTGGCCACCGGTCATGGCCACGGCGTCGTTGAACAGGATTTTGTAGGTGATGTTGACGCCCGACGCGACGGCGGCGCGGATCGCCAGATTGCCGGAATGGTTGTAGGTGCCGTCGCCGATGTTCTGAAAGACATGGGCGCGGCTGGAAAATGGCGCCTCGCCCATCCAGTTGGCGCCCTCGCCACCCATCTGGGTGAAGCCGAGCGTGGAACGGTCCATCGACTGCGCCATATAATGGCAGCCGATGCCGGCATAGGCGCGCATGCCCTCGGGCACCACGGTGGAGGTGTTGTGCGGACAGCCGGAGCAGAAATAGGCGTTGCGGGTGGCCACATTGACGGCTTCTGCGAGCCGGCGCTGCGTGTCCTGCAAGCCGGCAACGCGCGCGGCCAGATCGGCGTTGGGAGAAATTCTCAGCAGCCGCTCGCCGATGCAGATCGCGATGGCACCGGCGTCGAGCGCGCCCTTGGCGGGAAACAGCGCTTTGCCCTGCTCGTCCGTCTTGCCGATGACAACCGGCTGGTTCGCCGCGCCGTAAAGCAATTCGCGGAGCTGCGCCTCGATCAGCGACGCCTTCTCCTCGACCACGATGATGAGGCCGAGCCCTTGCGCGAAGTCCATGAGATCGCGGCGGTCGAGCGGCCAGGCGCAGCCGACCTTGAGCAGCCGCAAGCCAAGGTTATTGCACGTCACCTCATCGAGGCCGAGGTCATCCAGCGCCTGGCGCACATCGGCATAGCCTTTGCCGACGGTGATGACGCCGATCTTGGGCGCGCGCCCGCCGGAGGTGATGGTGCGGTTGAGGTTGTTGGCGCGCAGGAAGGCGAGCATGGCGTCGCGCTTGAAATCATACAGCCGCGCCTCCTGCGCCGGCACCGGATCGCGCAGGCGAATGCCCAAGCCGCCTACCGGCATGGCGAAGTCGGTGGGTATGACGAACTGCATGCGATCGACGCTGCCGTCGATAATGCCGGTGGCTTCCACCGTATCCTGCACAACCTTGAGCGCGGCCCAGGCGCCGGTGAAGCGCGACATGGCCCAGCCATAGAGGCCATAGTCGACGATCTCCTGAAGATTGGCCGGAACCAGGACCGGGATCAGCACGTCGACAAAACGGAATTCCGATTGATGCGCGGTGGTGGAGGACGACGCGGTGTGGTCGTCGCCCGCCACCGCCAGCACGCCGCCATGCGGCGAGGTGCCGGCGAGATTGGCGTGACGGAAGACGTCGCCGGCGCGGTCCACACCCGGCCCCTTGCCGTACCATAGGCCGAAGACGCCGTCGTATTTGCCTTCGCCGCGCAGCTCCGCCTGCTGCGTGCCCCAGAGCGCGGTGGCGGCGAGGTCCTCGTTGATGCCGGGCTGGAACTTGACCTGCGCGGCGTCGAGGAATTTCTTGGCGCGCTCGAACTGCTGATCGAGGCCGCCGACCGGCGAGCCGCGATAGCCGGTGACGAACCCCGCGGTGCGCAGGCCGGCGCGGCGGTCGCGCTCCTGCTGCATCAGGCATAGCCGCACCAGCGCCTGGAAGCCGGTGACGAACACGCGGCTTTGCGCCAAATCGTATTTATCGTCGAGCGTGACGTGCCTGAGCGCCATTCGCGCTGGAACCTCCCAGGAAGCAGTTTGCCCTTGCGGCGTTGAGATCGCTAGTGCTGGTTGCGCCGAATGCTCAAATGTGCCAGCTTGTCGGAGATGTGGTAATAAAGCGGGCTATGAAAGCTACCTATTTTTTAGCTCTTTATTTTGTCCTTTCTGCCGCTGCCTCCGCGCAAGAAACCCGGACGCTCGAACATCAAGGCGTGAGCCGAAGCTACCTGATCCACAACGCCGAGGTGGCAAAGGCGGGGCCAAAGCCAACCGTCATTGCACTACATGGATTTCGCGAGCCTGGACAGCCTATCACGGCCGAGGGGCAACTTGACCGTATCGCATGGAGCAAGCTCGATGAAGTTGCTTCGCGCGAGGGTTTCGTCACTGTCTATCCAGGAGCAATTAACGGCCAATGAAATTACATTGGGCTGGCCAATCCCATTCGTGCCGGCGCAGACATCGCTGATGACGTTAGTTTTATTTCAGCGGTCATCGAGCGTGTTCTGTCGGAGAAAATCGCCGATGAGAGGCGCATCTATATTGCCGGTTTCTCGCGCGGCGCATTCATGACGTTTGAAATGTTGTGCCGAGCACCAAATTATTTTGCTGCCGCGGTAGCTATGGTCGGCAGCATGTTGGAAGCGCAACGAGACGCATGCAAGCCATTTCGCGTCATGCCGATTGCGGTTGTCGCCGGCACAGAGGACATGAATGTTCCCTATGACGGCTGGGTACTTCCGAACGGACGACTCATGTCTATTCCAGAGCTGCTCGAATTTTGGCGGCGGCAACACGGTTGTGCAGACCAGGACGCGAGGCTCCTGCCGCAGCGCGATCCGTCGGGTCCCCGAATTCGGCTTGTGACCTGGAAAGGCTGCCGAAAACCGGAGAGCGTCAAGCTTTACCGTGTTGAAGGGGGCGGGCACCAAGCACCAAGTTATGAACCTAGCCCGCCGCAATGGATCCAAAAGTATGGGCGCCGCAGTCCCGATATGGAGAGCGCCGCCGAGCTCTGGGGTTTCGTGAGCAAATTCACCAAGTGACTAATCGCAACGCGCCCACTACAGGACTGCCGCCAGGGGGGTTGATACAGGCCCATAGATGCGGCAGCAATGCGGATCATGACCGCATTCGATCCAGTTTCCGCCGCCATCGGCGGCGCCTTGATCGGCCTATCGGCCGCGCTCTTGATGCTGCTCACCGGCCGTATCGCCGGGATCAGCGGCATTCTCGCCGGTTGCCTTTCGCTGGCGGGCGGCGACTGGGGGTGGCGGGCTGCTTTCATCCTCGGACTGGTCGTAGCGCCGCTCACCGGCGGCATTGCCGGCTATGCGCTCACTGAGCCGCGAATGCCGGAGAGCTGGGCAGTCGTCGTCATCGCGGGGCTGCTCGTGGGCTTCGGCACGCGGCTCGGCGGCGGCTGCACATCTGGGCACGGCATCTGCGGTGTTTCTCGTTTCTCGCCGCGCTCGCTGACGGCGACCGCGGTGTTTTTCGTCACCGCCATCGTCGTGGTCGCAATCACGCGCCACGGGCTGGGAGGCTGAGCATGATGGCGATCATCGCGAGCCTCGTTTGCGGGTTGATCTTCGGCTGGGGCCTCTTGATCTCCGGCATGGTGCAGCCGGCCAAGGTGCTTGCCTTCCTTGACATCTTCGGGGACTGGGATCCGAGCCTGGCGGTGACCATGGTGGCGGCGCTGGTGGTGTCGAGCATGGGCTTCGCGCTGGCACGGCGGCGCGAAGGACCTTACCTCGCGCCGCAGAGTTTTTGGCCGTCCGCTTCGTCGATCGACCGACCGCTGGTGATCGGCGCGGTGCTGTTCGGCATCGGCTGGGGGCTTTCAGGATTATGTCCGGGACCGGCGCTGGAAAATCTCACCACGCTGTCGCCGCGCCTGCTGGTCTTCGTCGCCGCCATGATCGCGGGCATGCTGCTGCAAGACTGGTGGCAGCGCCGCACGGCATCGCAAGCGCGGCGCGAAGCTGACGCAGCGCTCGCGCCGGCGGATGGCTAGCTTGATGTAAATTGTCTCGTCCTGTCGCCGCCAACTGGGTAAATTGGTTTTCATGAGCACTCACGATCACGACCACGACCACGGTTCCGAATTGTCGGACACCCAGCTTCGGGTGCGGGCACTGGAGACCATCCTCACCGAGAAGGGCTATGTGGAGCCCGCGGTGCTCGACGCCATCATCGAGACTTATGAAACCAGGATCGGCCCGCACAACGGCGCCCGCGTGGTGGCCAAGGCCTGGGTCGATCCGGCGTTCCGCCGCCGGCTCTTTGAGGACGCCACCAAGGCCATCGCCTCGCTGGGCTTTCCCAGCGGGACCGAGCATCTCATCGCCTTGGAGAACACGCCGAAGCAGCACAACATGGTCGTCTGCACTTTGTGCTCGTGTTATCCCACGGGGACCCTCGGGCTGCCGCCGGTCTGGTACAAATCCCACGCCTATCGCTCGCGCACCGTGGCCGATCCGCGCGGCGTGCTGCGGGATTTCGGCGTGGAGCTGCCGAAAGACACCGAGATCCGCGTGTGGGATTCCACGGCGGAGCTGCGTTATCTCGTCGTGCCCATGCGGCCCAAGGGAACGGAAGACTGGAGCGAAGAAAAATTGGCCAGCCTCGTCACCCGCGATTGCATGATCGGCACGCGGCTGCCTGATCCCACGCAAGGAGCGGCGCGATGAACGGCGTGCACGACATGGGCGGCATGGACGGCTTCGGGCCGGTGCAGCCGGAGGAGAACGAACCCGTCTTCCACGAGGAATGGGAAGGCCGCGTGCTGGCGATGAACCGGTGCATGGGCTATTCGCGCACCTGGAACGGCGATATTTCCCGCCACGCCAAGGAAATTCTGCCGCCGCATGTCTATCTCGCCAGCCCGTATTACCGGCGCTGGGCGCTCGGCCTGGAACAGATGCTCATCGACCACGGCCTGGTGGATGCCGACGAATTCGCGGCCGGCCATGCGCTGCGGCCGGGCAAGCCGCTGAAGCGCAAGCTGACGATGGACCAGTTGGAGAACGCGCTGGCGCGCGGCTCCTACGAGCGGCCGGCCAAGACGCCCGCGCTGTTCAAAGCGGGCGACCGGGTGCGCGCGAAGAATATTCATCCCAAGGGTCACACGCGGCTGCCGCGCTATGTGCGCGGACATCTGGGCATCGTGGAGCGCGTACACGGCTGCCATGTTTTTCCCGACAGCCATGCGGCGCGCCGGGAAGAGGACCCGCAATGGCTCTATACCGTGCGCTTCGAGGGCCGGGAATTGTGGGGCGACAGAGCCGACCCGACTATCAAGGTGTCGATCGACGCCTGGGAGCCTTATCTGGAGCGGGCGTAAGATGAGCGCTTCCGACACGGTGCGGCACGCGGCGGAAATGCCCGGCATTCCGCGCGACGACGACGGCCCGGTTTTCCGCGAGGCCTGGGAAGCGCAGGCCTTCGCCATGACGCTGGCGCTGCACGAGCGCGGGCTGTTCACCTGGCCGGAATGGTCGGCCACGCTGGCGGAAGAGATCAAGCGCGCGCAGGCGGCGGGCGATCCCGACACCGGCGAGACCTATTACCGGCATTGGCTCGCGGCGCTGGAACGGCTGATCGCGGAAAAGGGCGTGGCGACTACCGATACACTGCATCGCTATCGCGACGCCTGGGACCACGCCGCCGACCGCACGCCGCACGGCCAGCCGATCGAATTGAAGCCGGAAGATTTCAGCTAAACAAACATCCGCTCGCTCTTTTTACCTCCCCCTAAAAGGGGAGGTCGATTTGCGGAGCAAATCGGGTGGGGGTCGATTGCGCGGCGTGACCCCCACCCCAACCCTCCCCCCTTTCAGGGGGAGGGAGAAGCATCAAACAAACATCCGCTCACTGACCATGTAGCCGGCAAGCAGCAGCGCGCCGAAGGCGACGATCAGCGCGGCGGCGGCGACCTCGATCCCGCGCAGCGCCAGCATTCCCCATCCGCTGCGGCCGCGCACGATGCGCCCGGCGAAGCCGCGCGCGCCCACGGCCACGGTGGCGATCACCGCCACGGTGACGGCCGTGCCCAAGCCCATCAGAAAGGTGGCGCCGATGCCAGCCCAAAAGATTCCCTGGGCGAGCGCGAAGATCAGCACCAGGATCGCGCCCGAGCACGGCCGCAATCCCACCGCGACAATGGCGGAAAGCCCGCGCCGCCAGCCGCCGGGACCGGCGAGCTGCGCCGGCTCCAGCTCGTGATGACAGGAAGCATCGTGGTGATGGTGATGATGAGCGTGATGGTCCTCGCCGCCGCGCAGCTCGTTCACAAAGGCGCGGCCCTTCACCCATAAGAGCCGGGCGCCGATGGCGATGATGAGGGCATAGCTCACGATTTCGATGATGCGGACCGCGTCGCCCATCATCCGGGCGGTGGCACTGAAAATCAGCGCGGCGACGCCGACCAGCGCGATGGCGACCAGCGCCTGCAGCAGCGCCGACGCAAAGGAGAGCACGAGACCGCGCCGCCAGGTTTCATTGTTGGCGACAAGATAAGATGAGATCACCGCCTTGCCGTGGCCCGGCCCGGCGGCATGGAAGACGCCATAAAGAAAAGAAACGCCGAACAATCCGGCGACGGCGGCGGGATCGGTTTTGACCGCGCGGATGCTTCCCGAAAGCATCCGATAGAATTCCGCCTGCTTGGCGAAAATCCAGCCCATGACGCCTTCGGCGGGAGGCGGCGGCGCGGCGCGCGGGCCGACGCCGAAAGGATTGCCTTGCGCAAGCACAAGATCGAGCGCGCCGTGCAGCAGAAGAATGCCGCCAGCGGCGGCGGCAAGGGCGATGAAGTAAAACGCGGCGCCCTGACGGGACATCCTCACGGGCATGTTACCGCGATCTTGCTGGCGAAGTTCGCGCCCATGTTCAAGTTGGCGAAGTAGGACTCGCTCATCGGCTTACTGCTCTGTCCGAGGCTCGCGTCCTTCGGTTTCTCCAATGCCACCTTGCATTGCGTGGGGGCGCCGACGAGAGCGACGGCGTCCTTGTCGGGGAAACTGAAATCGACGAAGTAGCTCGGATCGTAGACTTCCACACTCAGGTCCTTCGCTTTCACCGGCGTCTTGAGCGGCAAGGTGAATTGCAGCGTGAGGACTTCGCTCTTGTAATCCAGCGAGTAGTCCTTGGCATCGCCAAAGGCCAAATCCTTGCCGTTGGCTTTGGCGTAGGTGAAGAAGTCCGATTCCTTGAGCGACTCAACGTTGACCTGTGCAAGCGGCGCCAATTCCTCGCGGGTAAACACGCCTTTCTTCGCGCTCTGCAAACCTTCGAGCGCGAAGGCGGAATACATGTCGTCGAATGTCCAGCTATGGCGTGCGCCGGTGACGGAGCCGTCGGGTGCGTAGATGAGCTGGGTCGACATCTTCACCCAGACATGCGGATGCGCCTGCGCAAGGTTAACGCAGGCGAGACTCACGACGGCGGCGGCGAGAAGGCGGAAAAAGTTTTTCATAATCTTAAATCATATCATGACTGGGGCGAAATTGGGGTTCGTTCTTTAGCACGTTATTATATTACATCCCTGCGGCACCGCCGTCGGCGCGGGGATCATGCGCCCCCTCAAGCGTTTGGCCGGGATGCAACACCACCGCGCCCGCATGGCCCATGGTGTCGGAATAGGCTTCGGGCAACATTTCGACATCGTGGCCGACTGACAGCAGGCGGTCGAGAAGATTGCCGTCGAAACGGCTTTCCAGCCGCAGGTTATCCCGCGGCGAGCCCCAGGTGCGGCCAAGCAACCAGCGCGGGCGGTCTATCGCGGTTTCCAAATCCTGGCCGAACGTGACGTGGCGGGTGAACACGGCGGCCTGCGTCTGCGGCTGCGCGTCGCCGCCCATGGCGCCGTAGGCCATCACGCGGCCGTCCTTCAGCACCGCAAGCGCGGGATTGAGGGTATGGATGGGAAGCCGCCCGGGATCGAGAAGATTATGCGAACCACGCTTGAGCGAAAAGCTCGCGCCGCGGTTTTGCATCAGCACGCCGGTGCGCGGCAGCACGCAGCCGGAACCGAATTCCCAGTAGATGGACTGGATGTAGGAGACGACGAGCCCCTTGGAATCCGCCGCTCCCATCCAGACGGTGTCGCCCTGCTTCCATGGCGCAGGCCAGGGCGCGGCCTTGCGGCGGTCGATCTTCTTGGCTTCCGCGTCGAGGAAGGCAGTTTGAAGAAATCGGTCGGCCGGTTGAGCCATGCGGTGGGGATCACTGAGGAACCTGTCGCGCAAGCGGAAAGCGCGCTTGGTCGCTTCGATCAGGCCATGGATGTGATCGAAGCCTTCGGCTTCCACCACACGAAGGCGGTCGAACAGCGCCAGGATCATCAAAGACGCAAAGCCCTGCGTGGGCGGCGGCGTGTTGTAGAGCGTGCCGGCGGAAACCATGACGCTCAGCGGTTCGGCCAGCGTTGCGCGGCAGTTTTTCAGATCGTCACGTGTGACCGGGCTGCCGATACGTTCCAGATCGGCGGCAATTTCACGGCCCACATCGCCGCGATAGAAATCATCCAGACCAACATGGACCAGTTGTTCGAGCGTCGCCGCCAATTTGCTCTGGCGTAGCTTTGCATCCACTTCAGGCGCCTTACCATCGACGAGGAAAGTTTCGGCGAAGCCGGGAACGTCTTTCAGCCCATCCAATTTCTCGGCTGTCAACTGCGCTTGGTTGCGCGTGACCGCATAACCGTCGCGGGCGTAGCCGATGGCGTCGGTGAGCAGCACATCGAGCGGCAGCCGTCCGCCGTGCCGCTTGGATGCTTCCAGCGCCAGCATCCAGCCGCTGACGGCGCAGGGCGTGGTGAGCGCGGCGAGCGGCCCGCGCGGCGGTATCTCGTCGCGGCCGCGATAAAGCTCCAGCGTTGCTTTCGCCCCTGCGCGGCCTGCAGCCATGATGGCGAAGACGCGCCCTTTTGGCTCGCGCACCAGCCAGAAGCCGTCGCCGCCAAGATGATTCATGTGTGGATAGACGGCGGCGATGGTCGCGCTCATGGCGACCATGGCCTCAAGCGCATTGCCGCCTTCGGCCAGTATGCGCCGGCCAGACTCCGCGGCAGCGCTGTGCGGAGCGGCGGCGACGCCGCGGCGGTGTCCGGCGGTGTGGAGGTCCATCTTCTCTCCCGTCATGCTGAGGTGCGAGGGCGTAGCCCGAGCCTCGAAGCATGACAAGCCGCCATCCTTCGAGGGCCGCCACGCAAGTCGGGTATACCCGACTTGCGCAGTTAAACGCGCCGATCTCGGGTGAACCCGAGATCGGTGGCGGCCACCTCAGGATGACGGCGCACTATTGCTCACCTCTCCATTGCGAGAGGGAGTCAGGCGGCAGCACTGTCGTCCAGCCCGCGCTTCTTCAGCAGCGCATCGACCGTCGGCAGCCGGCCGCGGAAGGCTTTGTAGGCTTCCGCCGGATCGCGCAGATTGCCGGCGGAATAGATGGTGTCGCGCAGCCGCCGCGCGGTCTCGGGATCGAAGGCGTCGCCCTTTTCCTCGAAGGCGAGGAAGGCGTCGGCGTCCAGCACCTCCGACCAGAGATAAGAATAATAAGCCGCCGCATAGCCGCCACCGGAAAACAGGTGCTGGAAATGTGACAGGCGGTGCCGCATGATGATCTCCTCCGGCATATTGAGGCGCGACAGGCTCTCGCGCTCAAAGGTTGTCACGTCGAGCCCGGCCGCGTCGGTGAGCGAATGCAGATCGAGATCGACCACGGCGGATGATGTGTATTCCACCATGGCGCAGCCCTGGTTGAAGGTGCGCGTCGCCAAAATCTTGTCGAGCAGCGCCTGCGGCATGGGCTGGCCGGTGCGGTAGTGCCGCGCATAGGTCTTGAGGATTTCCGGCACTTCCAGCCAATGCTCATAGAGCTGCGACGGCAGTTCCACAAAATCGCTCGACACCGCAGTGCCGGCGAGCAGCGGATAGGTCACATTGGACAGCAACCCATGCAGCGCATGGCCGAACTCATGGAACAGCGTGCGCGCGTCGTCGAAGCTCAACAGCGCCGCCTGGCCGGGCTGCGGCTTGGAGAAGTTCATCACATTGACAATAATGGGCCTGATGTCGACCGGAGCGCGGTCAGCAAAAGTGGGAACCGGTTTTGCGTCCGACTGCGCTCCTGCTTCTTGAATCGGGGCGCAATTCGGGCGGCCGACCGGTACCCACTCGGCCTGATTGCGCCCGAGCTTCTGCTGGTCGCGCAGCGAAGTCATCCAGGCGCCGCTGTGCTTGGACTCGCGGGCAAAATAGTCGCCAAGGAAAAGCCCGACATGCTGCCCGCGCTCGTCCTTCACTTCCCAAGCGCGGACGTCAGGGTGATAGAGCGGAACCTTGACGGGCCCGAAGGTGAGCCCGAATAACCGCCGCGCCGTCTCGAAGACCGCTTCGATCATGCGGTCGAGCTGGAAGTAGGGCTTGATCTCCGTCTCGTCGAGATCGAAGCGCTGCTTGCGCAGCTTCTCCGCGTAATAGCGCCAGTCCCACGGCGCGAGAGCAAAATTGCCGCCTTCAGTGCGGATCATGCTTTGCAATTCGTCGCGCTCGCGCTCCGCCCGGGCGTGCGCCCGCGACCAGACATTGTCCAGCAGCTCGCGCACCGCGCCCGGCGTCTTCGCCATCTCATCGTCGAGGCGGTAGTCGGCGAAGCTGGCATAGCCGAGCAGCTTCGCCCGCTCGGCGCGCAGCGCCGCCATTTCGGCGACGATCTTGCGATTGTCGGTCGCGCCGCCGCTCTCCCCGCGCATGGTCCAGGCATGGTGCGCCTTCTCCCGCAGGTCACGCCGGGCGGAGAATTGTAGGAAGGGCTCGATGCTGGAGCGCGATAGCGTAATGACATGCTTGCCGGGAAAGCTGCGCTCCTCGGCGGCGGCGCGGGCGGCGGCGAGAACGAAATCCGGCAGGCCGGCGAGGTCGCCTTGCTCCAGCACCAGCGCATAGCCTTTCTCGTCGGCCAGCACGTTCTGCCCGAAGGCGGTGCCAAGGCTGGCGAGCCGTTCATTGATTTCCGCCAGACGCCGCTGGGCGGCGGGACCGGCGGCGGCCCCCGCGCGCACGAATTGCGTATGGTAGCGCTCCAGCACCCGGCATTGTTCAGCCGTGAGCTTGAGCGATGCCCGGCGGCGGTAGAGATCGTCGAAGCGGCGGAACAGCGCGGCGTTCAGATAAATTTCATCGTTGTGCCGGGCCAGCATAGGCGCGACGTCGCGCTCAACCGCCTCCAAGGCGGCGTTGGTATGTGCGCCGGCCAGCACGAAGAAGACGTTGGATACCCGCGTCAGGGCCGCCCCGCTCCGCTCCATGGTCGCGGCGGTATTGTCGAAGCCCGGCGCGGCCGGCTCGCCGGCAATGGCGGCGATCTCCGCCCGGTGCGCGGCGAGCGCGTGGCCAAAGGCAGGCGGGAAATGCTCAGGCTTAAGCTCCGCCAGCGGCGGCAGCCCGAAGGAGCCCGTCCATTCACGCAGGAGCGGGTTGGAGCCTGCTTTCTCCGCGGAACCACCCAGTTTCATGCCGTTGCCTTTTGCCTTGCCCGACGTGCGAATTTCAGGAAGATTGCGGCCTTGTGAGGGTTATCTCGCCCTGGCAGGAAACCGCAAGCCATGAATGCCCAACGCCGCCTTAGCTCGCCCATGAGGCTTGCAGCATTAATTCTCGGTCTCTTGGGCGGAATTTTTGGATTCTTCCTGAGCTCTTTTGGATTCGTTGCCGCGTCAGTACATGGCTCAGCAGGGCTTTTAGGACCATTATTTCTCTTCGGAATTCCTGTCGCCAGTATTGTGGGCGGCGGAATAGCACTTGTTCAGTCGGTCGTTGGCGGCTTTCTGATGCTAGGGAGTGCATTTGCGCTGGCGCTCCTTTGGGGACTAAATAGTTTCACAGTCACGCCTCTGGTGCTTAGTAGTTTAGGCGGCACCTTGGCGCTCGCGGCAACATTACTCGATGTGCCAGGCCGCATTCACTGGCTCCACGTCTCGACCGTGGTGAGCGCGGCCATCCTGATCGGGGCCGAAGTGTTCGGCGCCGCCTTCGCCATGAGTTGGGCGATCTCGACCTTGTTCAATCTGGACCAGATACTCAGATACGTCTTGGATGTGCTCTTGTTCGGCTGCGGCGTGGCCGTCATGGTGTCCTTCCTGCGCAGCGCGCGGCGGGTCGAGCCGTTTGTCGTGACCGACTGAGCCGGCCGGAGCTTCGGCCGACGACGTAGCGCAGCCGGGCCACACGTTCACCACAATCGACAGAGTTTTTTTACTCCTGGGGAGTAAAAGGCTTGCACCTCGCGATTGAATCGCTTATTTCGCGAGTGCCCAATTTCGCACGTGCCTGTGGCCGCGTGCCGATCGGTGGGGTCCGGACAAGAGGCCGGACAGCCGCCTACGGAAGAGAGAAGCCTCTTCCTTGCTAGGCGTCCGAGAGGACGCTGACGTGATCGGCAGCCGGAGGCGAAACCGGCAATGCCCGTTCTCAACGGGCGACGCGGCTTAAAGCAACGACGGAGCGGGCTTTTTTGGTAGTGCCGGCGCCAATGCCGGATCACTGAAAAGGCTTGTCCATCTTTGCCGGCCGTGCGGAACGGGAGCTTCCCATTCCGGACCAAGGCAGCAATCGGATGAAGTCATCCGGGCTCCGGCGATTTTCCGCCGTCCCGAAGGACCGCATCCATAGCTTAACCTTGCGGCGGCGCCGCCGCCGTTGAAATGGGAACAGCGCCAATGACCGCGCGCATTCGTGAATTCCTGAAAAACCGCCACGAGGATGGCCCCTGCCTCGTGCTCGATCTCGACGTCGTCCGCGACAACTACGCATCCTTCTCGCGGGCGCTGCCGGACACCCGCGTGTTCTACGCGGTGAAAGCCAACCCGGCGCCGGAGATTCTCAAGGTCCTCGCCGATCTGGGCTCCTCCTTCGACGTGGCCTCGGTGAGCGAGACACAGGCCGTGCTGGCCGCGGGCGCTACGCCCGACCGCATCTCCTACGGCAACACCATCAAGAAGGAGAGCGAGATCGCCGCCGCCTTCAAGCTCGGCGTCACGCTGTTTGCCGTGGACTGCGAGGCCGAAGTTGAGAAGGTCGCCCGCGCCGCCCCCGGCTCGCGCGTGATCTGCCGCATCCATTGCGACGGCACCGGCTCCGAATGGCCGCTGTCGCGTAAATTCGGCTGCGAGCCGGAATTCGCCACCGACATCCTGGAGCTGGCGCACAAGCGCGGGCTGGTGGCGCACGGCATCTCCTTCCATGTCGGCTCGCAGCAGCACAATGTGGAAGCCTGGGATCGCGCGCTCGCCTCCACCGCGGCGATCTTCCGCGCCTGCGCGGAGCGGGGGATTTTCCTCGCCATGGTCAATCTCGGCGGCGGCTTCCCGGCGCGCTATGTGCGCAAGACGCCGAAGCTTGAATCCTACGGCAAGGCGATCTTCCGGGCACTGCGCCGGCATTTCGGCAATGCCGTGCCGGAAACCATCGTCGAGCCGGGCCGCGGCCTGGTCGGCAATGCCGGCATTATCGAGGCCGAGGTGGTGCTGATCGCCAAGCGCTCGGCCGAGGACGACCTGCGCTGGGTCTATCTCGACATCGGCAAGTTCCACGGGCTGGCCGAGACCATCGACGAGTCGATCCGCTACCCGATCCGCACCACCAAGGACCGCGACGACCTCGCGCCTTGCGTGATCGCCGGGCCGACCTGCGACTCCGTCGACGTGCTCTACGAGAAGGTGCCCTACATGCTGCCGGTTACGCTCGCCATCGGCGACAAGGTGCTGATCGAGGCGACCGGCGCTTATACGGCGACTTACTCTTCGGTCGGCTTCAACGGCTATCCGCCACTGAAGCAATATGTGATCTGACTGCTCTTGTTCCTACCTCCCCCTAAAAGGGGGAGGTCGATTTGCGCAGCAAATCGGGTGGGGTTCAGCGAACGACCCCCACCCCGACCCTCCCCCTTTCAGGGGGAGGGAGTCGATAGTCAGCGCGATGTCAAGGTAGCGGACGCCAGAAAACAAAAGGGCGGCGCCGTGGTGCCGCCTTTTCGTTTGAGCCCTTGGCCAAGCAGCGGTCCGGTCAGATCATCAGAGCCGTGCTGAATTGCTTGATGTTGTTGCGCATCATGTCGATATAGCTGGGCGCCGGCCCTTTCTCGTCCGACAAGGCGTCGGAGAACAGCGCGCCGCCGATCTTGGCGCCGCTCTCCTTGGCGATCTGCTGCATCAGCCGCGGATCGGAAATATTCTCCATGAACACCGCCGGGATCTTCTCCTTCTTGATCTGAGTGATGATCTTGGCCACGTCCTTGGCCGAGGCTTCCGTCTCCGTCGATACGCCCTCCGGCGAGATGAACTCCATCCCGTAGGCGGCGCCGAAATAGCCGAAGGAGTCGTGGGTGGTGATGATGCGGCGGCGGTCGGCGGGGATTTTGCCGATCGCGGCCTTCACTTCCTTCTCCAGGGCGTCAAGCTTGGCGAGATAGGCCTTGGCGTTGGCGTCATAGCCGCCGGCGCCGGCCGGATCTGCCTTGCTCAGGCCGTCACGGATATTGGCGACGTAGACCTTGGCATTGCCGATCGACTGCCAGGCATGCGGGTCGGTCACCATGTGACCTTCCTCTTCCATCTTGCGCGATGTGATGTCCGTGCTGGCGACGACCGTCAGCGCCTTGGTGCCGGAGGCCTTGATAAGGCGGGGCATCCAGCCTTCGAAGCCGAGACCATTGGTAAAGACCACCTTCGCGTCGGCGACTTTCTTGACGTCGGCGGGCGACGGCGAAAAGACATGCGCGTCGCCGTTGGGGCCGACCAGCGTGACCACCTCAACCCGGTCGCCGCCGACGTTCTTCACCAGATCGCCGAGGATCGAGAAGGTGGCGACGGCCTTGACCTTGTCCTGCGCCGTGGCCGGCGAGCCGATCAGCGCCGCCGCCAGGCCGGCGGCTAGGAGAATGCGTCGGCGGGTCAACATGAGCGCCTCCATTGCAATGCCCGCATAACCCTCAAGCTTCGAGATGGCGCTGGCGAACCGCCAGCCAGATCAATCCGCCGACCGGACCGAAGATCACCGAAAGCACATAGAGGACGCCGGCGACCAGGATCACCGCCGGTCCCGACGGCAGGCTGGCATGGAATGAAACCAGCAGGCCGGCATAGCCGGAAATGGCGGCGGCGGTGACGGCAATGACGATCATGCGGGTGATGTCGCGCGCCCAGAACCGGGAGATCACCGCCGGCAGCATCATGATGCCGACCGCGAGCAGCGTGCCCAGCGCCTGGAAGCCGCCGACCAGATTCATCACCACCAGCGCCAGGAAAGCGATATGCGCCGGCCCGCCGGCCCGGCTCACCGAGCGCAAAAATCCCGGATCGACGCATTCCAGCACCAGCGGGCGCCAGATCAGCGCCAGGATGATCAGCGACAGGCTGGTGATGGAGACGATCAGGAACAGCGTCGGATCGTCGACCGCCAGCACCGACCCGAACAGGAAATGCAGCAGATCGACATTGGTGCCCTTGACCGAGACGATGGTCACCCCGAGCGCGAGCGAGATGAGGAAGAAGGCGGCGAGCGAGGCATCCTCCTTGATCTCGGTAGCGCGCGCGATCAGGCCGGCGCCGACGGCGATGACGAAACCCGCGATCAATCCGCCGCCGGCCATGGCGAATAGGCTCAGGCCCGCGACCAGGAAGCCGACGGCGGCGCCGGGCAGGATGGCATGCGCCATGGCATCGCCGATCAGGCTCATCCGCCGCAGCATCAGGAATACCCCGATCGGCCCGGCGCCAAAGGCGAGCGCGAAAGTGCCGGCCAGCGCGCGGCGCATGAATTCAAATTCGTGGAACGGGGCGATGAGGAGGTCGTACATTCATGTCAACGTTGTTGCCCCTCATGGTTCGAGACGCGTCGCTGCGCGACGCTCCTCACCATGAGGGATTTTCTCATCCCCTCATCCTGAGGAGCCGCCGAAGGCGGCGTCTCGAAGGATGAGGTGCAATGCTTACGCCGCCTGATCCGCGCAGGCGGCGGCGGAATCATGGAAGGCCTCGCACATGCGCCGCGCGGTCAGAAGATTTTCCGGCGTCAGCACGTCGGCGGTAGCGCCCCAGGCCACCGGCTCGCGCGCCAGCAGCAGCGTCATCGGGAAATTCGCCTTCACCAGCTGGATGTCGTGCAGCGCGGCGAGCACCGTGCGCTTCTCGCTGTGCCAGCGGCGCACCAGGTCGAGCAGATCGGCCACGGTCTTGGCGTCGATGGCATTAAACGGCTCGTCGAGCACGATCACGCGCGCGTCTTGCAGCAAGAGACGCGCGAACAGCATCCGCTGCAGCTGCCCGCCGGACAGCGTGGAGATGGCGCGATCCTCGAAGCCATTGAGGCCAACCGCGGTGATCGCCTGCTCGATCTTTTCGCGCGCCGAGCGATCGATGCCTCCGAACAGGCCGGTGCGGTGCCAAAGGCCCATCGCCACCATGTCATAGACACTGATCGGGAAAGTACGGTCGATCTCGGCGGCCTGCGGCAGATAGGCGATGTCGCGCGGGCGCAGACCGTGGAGATCAATCTGCCCGGAAAGCGGCTTGAGCGCGCCGACGATGCCTTTGAACAGCGTCGATTTGCCCGCTCCATTCGGGCCGATCACCGCCAACAGCGCGCCGCTCTCGATCGTGCCGTCGAGATGATGCACGGCCGGATGCCGGTCATAGCCCAGCGTCAGATTATGGAATTGCAGAGCAGCGGTCATCGATCCTCGCTCACACCATTGCCCAGAACACCGCGGCCCAGATCACCACGATGAAGCCCGCCGCCACGGCCAGCCGCTCCAGCGCCGACAGGCGCAGGATCGACGGGGAGACAATCACGGGGTGCCGATGCTCGTGGTGCTGCGTCATATCGCGATTCCAATGAATGCTAGTGAATGTTATAATATAACATATCAATTGTCCAGCCCCATGGTTGCTGCCGGTCAAGCGGGCATGAAATCGCGGGGTGGCCCGCAACCGCATGAAATGCCAAGTTGGGGCTGCCGGTTCATGCTTGAACCTGGAGGCAACCCCGCCTTCGCCCCCCAACGGAAGGACTCATGAGCGAGCAGCGTCCGCGCGTCATTTCCATCGGTGAGGTCATGATCGAAATGGCCCGCGGCAATGACGGCCGCTTTGCCATGGGCTGCGGCGGCGACACCTTCAACACCGCGGTCTATCTCGCCCGCGCCGGCATCGACGTCGCCTATGCCACCGCGCTTGGCGACGATCCATATTCCGAGGGCATTGTCTCCATGGCCCGCGCCGAAGGGGTGGCCGCCGAACTCATCCTCAAGGCGCCCGGCCGCCTGCCCGGCCTCTATCTCATCGAGACGGACGCCAAGGGCGAGCGGCGTTTTTCCTACTGGCGCGACAATGCGCCGGCGCGCGAGCTGTTCGAACTGCCGGAATGGGGCAAAATCGCCGAAAGCATGCTCACTGCGCGCCTGATCTATTTCTCCGGCATTACGCTGTCGCTCTATTCCAATACCGGGCTCGGACGCTTTTTCGCCGTCCTGGAAATGGCGCGTAAGAACGGCGTCAAAGTCGCCTTCGACGGCAACTTCCGGCCGCGCGGCTGGAAGGGCGATCTGTCGCGCACGCGCACGGTATTCGTGGAGGCGCTCAAGCGCGTCGATATCGCCTTGCCGACCTATGACGACGAAGCGGTGCTGTGGGGCGACCCAAGCCCGGAGGCGACGATCGAACGAATGCAGGCCTTCGGCATCGGCGAGATCGCGGTGAAGAACGGCCCCAACAGCGCGCTGGTCGCGGCCGGCGGGAAGACCGAATACATCCCCGTGCCGGAAGTCGTGGTGCCGGTGGACACCACGGCGGCGGGCGACAGCTTCAATGCCGGCTATCTCGCGGCCCGCCTGTCGGGCGAGAGTCAGCCCGCTGCGGCCGCGGCGGCACATCGCCTTGCCGCCGAGAAGGTACGGCATCGCGGGGCCATCATGCCGCGCACGGCGGAGATGATGCACTAAAGCGCTTCACGGCCGCCCCAGCAGCATCGCCGCCGCTGCGACCAGGAAGGGAAGCGGCAGCGACGCGAGCAGGCGCAGCCACACCAGCCGGCGCGGCATGACCGGCAATTCCCACAAGAAAAACCGCTGCACCGCGTAGAGCGCCCAGGCGGTGATATAGGCGATCACCTGCGGCGCGCCCGCCCCGCTCTTGATGGCGGCGGCGCCGATGGAAAATCCCACCACCGGGCCACCCGGCGTGAAGGCGCCGCTGATGACCGCGATGAGGACGCCGAGAAAGCCGGAGTCCGGCCCGAGATAACGCGCGGTGATGTCCGGCGGCATGATCGCGGCGATGAAGCCGGAACCCACCACGCCGATCAGAACCTTCGGCAGCAGCCGCAGGAAATCCATCGTCCCTTCGCGCAGGCCATCGCGGAAGAGGATGCGGCCGCGCACCGCCGCGGCCAGCGCCAGCGCGGCGACCAGCAGCCATAGCATTGCCTCGACGATATAGAGCGTCACGTATCCCCCCAATTCTTGCCGATCGTGCGCGCCAGCAGACGCGCCGAAAGACCGGCGATAATGGGGAGCGGGATGGAAATGAGCGTGCGCCAGATGACAAAATCGAGCCCGAAAAACGGAATCTCCCAGACCAGCGCCCGCGTATAGCCGAGCAGGGTCCAACTGGTGATGAAGGCGATGGTGGCGCCGACATCGGCGCCGACGACGAGGAAGGCGCTGGCGATCGGATAGATGGTCACCGGCCCGCCGGGGAGCACGGCGCCGAGCAAGGTTGCGATGAGCAAGCCGACGAAGCCGGACTCCGCGCCGATCCATTTCGCCACCAATTCGCGCGGCAAGAGGCGCGCGAGGAAGGCGCCGATCAGGCAGCCGGCGGCGACCTTCAGCAGCACATCCCCGAACAGCCGGAGATCGTGGTAGAGGATTTCCAGAAAGCGATCGCGTCCGTCGCGAAAAAACACGATCGCCGCGGCCGTGGTCATCACCAGGCCGATGCCGGCGGTGGACCAATCGAACGGATTGCGCTTGCGGCGCTTGATGATCGGTGGCAGCGGGGACGAAGGCGGAGTTGGTTTGACCGTCGTCACTTCAGCCTCTCAACCCGCGGCCGCCCGGGCCAGCGCCGTGATTGTTGCGAAATCGCCCGCATCGATTACCGCCTTCGGCGCGACCCATGTGCCGCCGACAGCGACGACGTTCGGCTGAGCCAGAAATTCGGCGGCATTCTTATCATTCACCCCGCCCGAGGGAAGGAACTTGATCTGCCGCAACGGTCCGGCAAACTTATTTGCGCGCTGCCGCCGCCCGCAAGAGCGGGGAAACCTTCAGGCGAAGGAACGCGCCAGCGCCAGGCCGGCGAACAATCCGGCGATCGAGAGCAGCACGGAGGCGGCCACATAAAGCAGCGCCAGCGCCATCTCGCCGCGTTCGTAGAGCAGAGCGACGTCCAGGGAAAAGGCGGAGAAAGTCGTGTAGCCGCCGAGGATGCCGGTGGTGAGAAACAGCCGCCAATGCTGCGAGGCGTCGCCCTTGAAGGCGAAATAGCCGGCGAGCAGGCCCATCACGATAGAGCCGGTGACGTTGACCGTGAACGTGCCGAAGGGAAAGCTCACGCCGAGTGCGCGGGCCGCGAACAGATTGACCGCGTGGCGCAAGGCGGCACCGAGCCCGCCGCCGAGGAAGACGATTAGGTAGGCCACGCGGAGCGCTCCTCGACTTTCCCGTCATGCCCGGCCTCGTGCCGGGCATCCACGTCTTGGCTGCAAAGAAAAACGTGGATGGCCGGGACACCAGGCGCGAAGACGGCGCTTCGCGCCTTTTGCCCGGCCATGACGAAGAGAGAAACGTTTTTCATTCCATCGCCCTCATGCCCAACCGATCAAGCAACTGCATATCCTTGTCGTGCGCGCGGTTGGGCGTAGTCAGCAATTTCGGTCCATAGAAAATTGAATTAGCGCCGGCGACAAAACATAACGCCTGCGCCTCGTCGGTCATGTCCTCGCGCCCGGCGGAGAGCCGCACCATCGACTTCGGCATGGTGATGCGGGCGGCGGCGATGGTGCGAACGAACTCGATGGCATCGAGCTTTTCGCGTCCGGCGAGCGGCGTGCCTTCCACCTGCACCAGCATGTTGATCGGCACGCTTTCGGGATGCGCGGGCAGACTCGCGAGCGTGGCGATCATGCCGATGCGATCCTCCTCCCCTTCCCCAAGCCCGATGATGCCGCCGCAGCAGACGTTGATGCCGGCCTCGCGCACATGCGAAAGCGTGTCAAGCCGATCCTGGTAAGTGCGCGTGGTGATGATGTTGCCGTAGTGCTCCGGCGAGGTGTCGAGGTTGTGATTGTAATAATCGAGGCCTGAGTCTTTCAGACGCTCCGCCTGCGCGCCGGTCAACATGCCGAGGGTGACGCAGGTTTCCATGCCGAGCGCTTTCACACCTTCCACCATGGCGCAGACCTGCTCGAGATCGCGGTCCTTGGGCGAGCGCCAGGCGGCGCCCATGCAGAAGCGGCTGGCGCCCGCGTGCTTCGCGGCGCGCGCGTCGGCCAGCACCGCGTCGAGGCTCATCAGCTTTTCGGCTTTGACGCCGGTGTCGTATTTCACGCTTTGCGCGCAATAGCCGCAATCCTCCGGGCAGCCGCCGGTCTTGATCGAGAGCAGCGTGGAAATCTGCACCTCGCGCGGATCGAAATTCTCCCGGTGGATGCGCTGCGCCTGGAAGATGAGATCGGGGAAAGGCAGCGCGAACAGTGCGCGCACTTCCTCGCGCGTCCAGTCGTGGCGGACGCGGCCGAGATTCAGAGGTTGGGATGGCAGTGATTCAGCGAGGGACATGAAAACTCCTGCACGTACTCGCTATAGCAGCCCGCGATTTAGCCGTCATCCTGAGGTGCGAGCGAAGCGAGCCTCGAAGGATGGACGGCCCGGGCCGTCGCCCTTCGAGGGCCGCCTCCGGCGGCCACCTCAGGGTGACGGATAACTGACACGCCCGCCGATAAGGAAAGCCAACGCTCCGCCGGCCCTGTTCTTTGCGGCGCGGGCGCGCCGATGTCTGCCCCGCCTTCGCGGGGCTAAGCCTTCTTACCCCTCGGAAAACCCGAGGGAGTGGAGCGCCGGGAAGGCGCACCAACTTAAAGTCCGCGTCCGCTAAGACGCGGCGCGCCCACGCAGGCAAGTTTACGCAGTCTGCGCAACCTTAGCCCTCTGGGCGCGCGCCTTTCGGCGCTCCACCGCGGCGTTCTTATTCCGGCGTCGGGCCGCGCTTTTCGTCGGGGTATTCCACCCCGTCCGTCAGCCAGCTCCTGGCGGGGGGCCTTAGTACCCCCAGGCGGAGCCCCAACGCCGCCCGAGCGCGTGGTTACGAGTCACGTTCGCGGGCACCGCATCCGATCCCGTCTTTCGGCACGTCTCCGGAGACGCCCTCGGTGGATCGGACGAGCGCGACTATAATCCTATTAGGAATAAAGTCAAGTATTTTTAATTCGGCGGCTAGGAGTAGTACCGATGCTGCTGCTCCCAGCCGCTTCGAGCGCTGCCGTCTCGAGCAGAAAGGCGAGAACTGGCCGGCCAAGCGTTCGTGCGTGTTGCGCCAATTCCAGTGCCTGATTGGCAATACCTTCGATGGTCTTCGCAGGATTTTGCGCAGCGACAAAGTCCTCGGCGACGCCGGGCGTGTTGGGGTACATGCCTGCCTCTTGATCTGCGTCACGCGTCGTCGCACCGTGCGAATCTCGGCGCAGCATACGAGCGGCGCTGCGGATAAGCTTTCGCGCCCAACCGCAACGTTCAATAGAACATTGATTGTCTTATATACGGAAGCTATAGTAGATGCAACTGCAATTAGTGCGCGAATTGGTCGGCGTGTTTGTCGAGCGCATCGTAAACCAAATCTTTCCCAACGAGACCGGCGCTGCACGCCTGCAGCAAGTCGGGCTCTTTACGCTGATCTTTATTCTCGAACGAAGCGGCTCACCTGTGACAACGGCGCGCTTATCGGAAATGACCGGACAGTCTCGAAGCCAAGTTCACAAGCAGTTGGACAAGCTGGTCAAGGTCGGCGTGGTCGAGCGCACGCAGCATCTGAACAGACACGGGCGCGGGTATGTATTCCACTTCTCGATCAAATACACGCCGCAGAGCAAGCGTCTCATCAACGCGATCGGTAAAGCCGGCCGGCGGAAAAAGCGCTGACCATGACCGACATCTTGATACGCAATGTCGATGACGACACGGTGCGCCGATTGAAAGAAAAGGCAGCGGCGAAAGGCAAATCCGTGAATGAAATCGCGCGTGAGGCGCTGACGGCTTTCGTCACCCAAGACAAGGCCAAACTTTGGGCCAAAGCCGACCGGCTACGCGCAAAGATTGGTAAAGTCACCGGAGATTCCACGAAATTGATCCGCGAAGATCGAGACGACGACGAGCCTTATCGTTGATGCGGGTAGTGCATGGCACCGACAAGCTGCTCACGGCGGCGAAGAAGATGAAGGGCGTGGAGGGAAGGAGATTGTGATTTTTTCTATTCGTCATTGCCGGGCTTGACCCGGCAATCTCGATTAGGAGGGCAATGGGCAGCG
>Ga0080064_1001378_pt1 | contig 34559 bp, 32 predicted proteins | sample Subgrocontami54m_FD_69260 | JGI IMG/M metagenome (GOLD analysis project Ga0080064, IMG submission 69260) | Subsurface groundwater microbial communities from S. Glens Falls, New York, USA - GMW46 contaminated, 5.4 m (SPADES assembly) (version 2) ...
CCAACAACGCTAGGGCCTCGCTGAGGCCGTCGGGGCCTTCGGCTTTGAGCGTGGGTTGTCCGTTGTCGTTGGACAGGTTGATCTTGAACGGTCCTTTGTCCGTGGGGATGATGAGGTTGCCTTCGCCGTCCTTGCTGATGGCGCCGGTGATGGTATAATCCGTGGCTTTGCCGGTGTTCTTATCGATGACGCGCAACTTGCCATCCGGCGTGATGTAGTAGATGTGGTCTTTGGTTTCGAACGATGTGATGCCTTCGGTGCCGGCAATCTTGTCCAAGGCGGCGTTGAGTTTGTTGGCGGAGTCTTCCAAGCCTCGTTTGGGCTGGACCTGGATTTCGACGCCTTTTCCGCGCGAGTCGATGGACACGCCTTGGATGTTCTGCGCCGACGTCTCGAAGATGGAGTAGATGATGACGCTGATCTGCTGCGTGGCGGCGTCGTAGTGCAGTGCGCCGTTTTCGCCGATGATGCTGACGAGGTTGCCGATGGGTTGCGAGCTTGAGCCGCCGGTGCCGTAAAGGGTGACTTGGCCGTTGTTGCGGATGTTGAGGCGGCCGCCGGTGTGAATGGACTTGCGCAGCTCGTCCGGCGTGGGCACCGAGGCGCCGATGCCGTTGCGTCCGACGAAGTCGATCTGGCCGTCCATGAGGCTGGCGTCGCCTTCCGAGGTCTGCAGGGTGCGGACTTTGCCGATGGCGGCCGTGAAGTCGTTGCCGATCTGCCGTCCGGTCAATTCGAAGATGGCGCCAGCCAAGTCGCACGGGGGGCTGACCAGGACGCTTTGTCCGGTGGGCGCGATGTCCAAAAACGTGTCCGTGCCGCCCCGCAAGTGGCTTTGGATGATGGTGTTGGGGATGATGACGCGGCCCAAGGACTGTATTTTGTTGCGGGCCATGGCGCGCAGTTTCCAGATGTCGCTTTGGAAGGACAGGACTTTGGTGCCGTTGATGCTGGCCTCGAGGCCGTCGCCCAACGTGAGTCGGCGGCCGTCCGCGCTTTGGATGCCGTCCTGCAGGCCGCAGGAATCGCGGACCAATCCATATAAGTCGCCTTTGATGGACGACGTGGATTGGTCGACGTGGATGTAGAGCAGTTCGGGGGTGAGCACGACGCCGCCTTGGTCTTGCGTCACGGCGCGCAGGTTCAGCACGTCCTTGAGGTTCTTGATCTCGGCCTCGGCTTTGCGGTCTTCCTCGTTGGCGCCGATGGCTTTGCCAAGCCCGATCTTGGAGAGTTGGTCGTTGATGGCCGGCAGTTTTTCGGCCAGAGTGTTGGAGGCTTTGCTGACGCGTTCGGGTACGGGTTGCCACGTGAGGATGGTGTTCATCTGGTCTTTGCAGTTGGACGTATAGGCGATGGCCTGGTTGCCGATGTAGAAACGCCAGGCTTCCGGCGGGTTGGTCCAGTCCAGCAAGTTGAGGCCGCCGGCAGCGGTGGCGGACCAGAATGACGTGCCGCGGAGGAAGTCGCGCAAGGGCTCGAACGTGGCGCGGATGACGCTGAGGGCGGAAATCGTGAGGCCTCCGACGAAGGCGACGCGGTACTTGTTCTTGAATTCTTCGTACTCGTCGCGGTCGCAGGCGAGGTCCTTGCCCACGTTCTCGTTGATTTCGAGGAATTCAAGGGTGGTCAGAAAGACGCCGGCGCCCAGTTGGCGTTCGCCCAATTCCAGGAGTTTGCGGCTGACGAGCCAGGGTACGGCCAGCGAGAACAAGCCGGTGAGCGAGCGGAGGTTCTTCTCTTCGAGGGACGGTTCCGCGATGATGTTGTTGGATACCAAGTCGATGCTCGTGAAGGATTCGGGGCTCTGCTTGTTGGCGAAGGTCCGCATGTCCTCGTAGTTCAGCGTGTACGACGGTCCGCGCCAGCGGGTGAACACGGCGATGCTGCCGTCGTCCTTGCTCAAAAGCTGGGTGGTGGATTCGTAGTTGGGCGTCTTTTGCGCTTCCGGGTAGTTCAGCAGCAGGATGTTTTTGGCGTAGAATGCCTTTTCCGGGACGAATCCCATGCCGGCGTATTTGGCGGCCAATTCCTGGATCTTGCCGATGGCTAAAAATCCGGAGGCCTGTTTGAAGTCGGCCAGGACTTTCTTGTTGGCCAGGACGCGGAGGAATTTGTCGTCTTTTTGGTGGCGGGCCTGGAACAAGATGCCGTTGTTCAAGCTGAAGGCCATGCGGGCCGGTCCGAGCCAACCGCCGGCCAACATGAAGCTGGTGGCGATGCGGGCATCGAGGGTGCCTTTGGCTTGCCGCAGGCTGTTGAGGTTGTAGTCGGCTTCCTTGAGTTCTTTCTGCAGTCCGCCGACGGTGTTGAAGTCCAAGTCGGGTTGCTTGGCGATGGCTTCGTCGATGTTGGACACGCCGTTGACGCGCGAGACTTCGACGCCCCCGGCGTCGTAGTAACGCAGCGTGTTCGTCGTGGAATCGATTTCGAAGGTGCGGGCTGAGCCTCCGGGCAATGCCGGCATGCCGCCTGCCGCCGGCACCGCGGGTACGGACAAGTTCTTTTTCATGACGATGCGTCCGGCCGCATCGCGCTCAAATTCGCCGATGATGCTTTCGCGGATGCGGTTGGCCAACAGCTTGTCTGGATCACGGGTCTTGATGTGGTTCAGCGAGGCTTCCTTGACTTTTTTGACTTCTTCGAGGTTCTTGATGGCGCCAAAAGCGGCGATGGAGCCCAAGAGCGATCCGTAGAAGTCCCATTTGGTGTAGGTGTAGGAAAAGACGATCCAGTCTCGGTAGAATTCCGGCACGATGAGGTTCGCGCCGCCGTTCAGGTTGAGGTAACCCACGACGCTGGAACCATAGATGCGTTGGTTGACCGTCTCACCGCCGCGCTGCGACGTCAGTTCGGGCGTGGCTTTGCCGGTGGCTGGCGAGACGTAGTCGCCTTTGATCAGTTGGGCGTTCTTCGTGCCATAGGTGATGTCGGTGTCCAGGATGGCGATGTAGCCCACGCGGCCGTTGATGACTTCGCCTTTCAGCAGGCAGCTGTCCGGATCGATCTTATGGGCGCGAAAGACGTCGGCTAAGGACACTTCCTTTCCTTCGCCCGGCAGGACGACTTTGTACCGTTCGTACGGCTCCAATTGCTTGGTGTCTTCCTTTTCTTTTTCTTCCTTGGCTTTCGAATCGGTCTTTTCCTTGAGCAGTTCCTGGATCTGGCCCAACACTTCCTGGTAGGGTGAATCCTTGGGTTCTTGCGCGAGGAATTTCTTGGCTTCGGCAATGCTGATGCGGGTGTCGTCCTTTATTTTTTTCTTTTCGTAATCCCATTTTCCGAATTTTTTGGCGATTTCTTCCTCGCTTTTGCCGGCCAATCCTTGTAATTTGGCGACATCGCGCACGTCGACGGTGTTGTCCTCGTTGGGTCCATCCTGTTTTTTGCGTTCCTTGCTGAACGGATCCGTCGGCTTTTCGCCGGCTTGCGCCAACGCGTCCAACTCGGATAAGTCGTTGAGGAAGTCGCCGCGAAACGCGCCGGTGGGCGAGAACAGGAAGTCATGCAACTGACGCCGCTCCGCGTCGGACATGGACCGGATGTCGCATTTTCCGCCGACCGACGCGGCGGTGGCGCTTGAGGATGACGCCGTTGTGCCGGGCGTGGATGCGCTTGGGCTCGTTGTGCTTGGCGTGGTGGCGGCACCGGTTGGAGCGGTTGACGTGGCTCCGGACGACGTTCCGGGTGCGACGGGGTCGGCAAATGCAAGGGCGTTGGCGTCCGGGGGGTGCATGCGGTCGGCCCAAACCAATGGCGCGAACAATTCGGCGAAAAGCAGGACGATGATGAATGCGGAGAAACCGGCTGTGCGCATAATATCATAGTCATGCAGCGCGTCTTTAAAACGGTTCTTCGATTGACCTAGTCCCCGGGTCTCCCGAATTGTTTTGCGAGACCCACCGGGATGTCCGTGAAATGAAACGCAATGGACCCGCACGGAAAAGGAACGGCGTGAACAAGGCCGTCCTGCCCGTTGCCCCGTTCATTTGCATGGACTTGACGCTTCAATCCTGCCGCTTTTTTTCTTCAAGCCCTTTGCCTTCTTTTCTCGGTTTTTATTGGAACGGGTGCTTTTTTTTGGCTCAGGGCGAACTGGGCACGCTTTGCACCAGGTCGGCAAAGGTCACGTCCAGGTAGATGTAGATGGCCAATACGGCCAGGAACGTGCCGACGAACGTCATGAAAAAGAACCAGACGGGTTTTGGGACGTGTTCGAACCGCTGCGACAAGGCGGAATACAGGAAGGAACAGACCAGCGCCAGTGGGAATGCGGCGATGCCGATCATAGCTGAAAGCAGCAAAAGGGGCCACAAATCGGCGGCCAAGGTGTCCAACGGCATGCGGATCGTAGGTGCTAAAGCAACCGGCTTTTTTAATGCCTCCTGCGTTATAGCACCCGTATGGCCGAATTCGACCTTGCTGCCACCGTCGTGTACTATTTGGCCATCATCCTCGGTTCGATTTCCCCTGGATATCTTGCCGTCCGCTACACGTATCCGGACGTGCGGACGTTCAGCCAAGAGGAAAAACTCGGTGCCTCCGTCCTGTTGGGTGCCTTCATCGCCGTCTTGGCCATCTTGGCCGACGTCATGTACAGTGGCTTTGACCCCGTGTTCGCCGCCCAAGGCGTTTGGCCGGTGTTCTGGCTGGCGGCCTCCGTCGTGGCGTTTGCCATCATGTTCATCGGCTTGCGCAAGCCGGACGGGGTGGAAGTGGCCGTTCCGGTCACCAAACGCTTGGCGTTGCTGCAGCGAGAATTGGAAAGCCTGGAACAAAAACCTCCTGCGGACCCTGAACTGAAGCTCCGGTTGGACGATTTGCGCCAGAAAGGCGTGATTCCAAAAGACACGCCTTCCCCCATAGTTTCGCCGCAACCGGCATCCGGCCAGGCCATGCCGGCCGTTTCGCAGAACGTCCAAGAAGCCAAACGCGTGTTGGAAAAAGCGCGCGAGTTGGAAGTCGAGGCTATCCTGGGCGACTTGCAGCTGGACTACCCGGCGGCCATGTCCCAACCCGAATCCGGACGGCACCGCCGCCTCTACCTGTCCGCCCGGCAGCCGCCGGCGGCATCCGAGGAAAAACAAATCGTCGAAGACGTCTACTTATCGTTCCACGAAGCCGCAGAGGCCAACAAGAAAAAAGACGACTCCAAAGCGCAGAAGACGCCGGCGTTGCTCAAGGACGAGTTTCCCGACAGCACGCCTCCCGCGGCATCCGCGTCCGGCAAATCGGCGACACCCCTGAAGGCCGGCCCGCCCGGATCCGTGACCATGGCCGACTTGTTCGGCGAGCCGAAAGTCAAAGCCCAGGCATCGCCCAAAAGCGTGTTCGCCCAGATGGAAAAGCCCGTGACGTCCGTCCCGGTGGCCCAGGCGCCGGTGTGCCCCACGTGCAAGCAGAAGAACTCGCGCATCGTCTTTTGTCCGTACTGCGGCGCCGGGATGTGCGCCAACTGTTCGCCGAAGGTGACGCCGGGTCCGGACGGCTTCACCTACACGTGTCCGAAGTGCCGGGAAGACATTCCCGTCAAGAAAAAGCAAGTGCCGCCGCTTTGAGCGGATTGGTTTGGGCGGCATCGCATTTCCGAAGCTAGGTAAGAAAGAAATTAATGACGCCAAAGACTGTTTTTGTTCTGCCTCTGCATTCGTGCCGTTTTTTTTTTGTTTCCAGCCAACTCGTTTTTTCCGTCGAAATTCAACGGCGTCATTTCCTCATTGACGCTCTTGCCGGCTTATTGGGCGGGGTGCCAGATGCAGAACCCGAGGGCGTAGTTGCGTAGCTTGCGGTCCGGCGGGTTGGCGGCGCTGTTGACGTAGACGACTTTGAACGGCACCTGGACCGTGACCACGTCGGGACTGACGCCCTTGGCCTGCGCGCACACGCCGGCTTGGCCCACGGCGTTGACGGCCGTCAAGAACGGCGGGTAGTCCGTCACGTGCCGGATGGATTCGTATCGCCTTCCGGACGGCGTCACGACGGATTTGGAAGTCACCTGGACGGCGGCGCCGTCGGCACTATCGAAATCGATGACGTCGAATCCATAGTAGAAACCCGAGTACCAGAACGGTTTCATGAGTTCCTTGACGGCGCATTTGTACGCCGTGATGCCCAACGCGTTGGTAGTGTCGAACTGGTCGTCCAGTTTGGGGTTGCTTTCCGCCAAGTCGCGCTTGAGCAGTTCCGACACGGAAAAACTGCCACTATACTTGCTCAGCGCTTGGCAGCCGCTGGTGCGATCGGCCAGGTCCTGGTAGATTTCCAACCGATTCCGCGTGATCCGGCCGCGCGCGTCCAAGCCGATTTCCTCGTTGTTCACGAAGCTCAAGGTCGACGCGTCGACGTAGTAGGAGGCCTTGACAGCGCTTTGCATGTAGTTCAGGATGTAGGCCGAACGCAGGACGCGGTCCTGTTGCGCGCCGTACCCGCTCACGAAACTGAAGATGAGCGCCGACGAGATCGAGGCAAGCAGTAGCAAGGTGATGCCGTCGAAGATGGCCGCCTGTGCGCGCCGTCTGTGGGGCCGCTCCGTCAGATTTTTCCGCGTTCTTTCCATGTGATCACGTTGACGAGGCCCAATCCATTGGTGGGCAATCCGGGCGTTACAGGGCAGGGTACGGCCATGGGGTAGGTGAGCGTCACGGCGTCCTCCGGTACTTTGAGCATTTCGCGTTCGCGCACGTTTTTGGCATTCGTACAGTACGCCCAGGTCTGGCCCTGCATGTCGTTCTCGCTTTTCTCGATATAGGTCGGGCTCAGGCGCGCTTTTTCGAGACCGGGGTTTTCTTCGGGGTAGTAGAATTGGATGTACTTGCAGTAGCGTTTGACGGTGACAAGGAACTGGATGCGGTTGGACACGGCGTATTTCTTGAGGAAGTCGTCGCACGTGTTCTTCTCGAATTCCGTCCGGTTGTTGATCAAGCCTTTTTCCGTCACGATGTACGACAGGCCCAAGGCGGCTTGCCGCGTCTCCAAGGCGCGTGTCTTTTGCAGGACCAAGTCGTTGGCGTACGCCAGGGTGCCGACGAACAGCAGCACGGCGGCGATGATGGGAAAGATACTGGGCAAATCGTCCCCTAACGGGCCGACGAATCCTCGGGTGTGGTTCATGGACATAGGGGTTGACCTGCGGTCTTTCCGGGAATGTTGGTGGTGGGCACGTCTTGCAGCGCTTCCCATCCGCAACACTGCAGCACGGGATTCTTTAGACGATCGCTTAGGGCAGTGAAGTTACTGTCGATGCGGGGGTCGCACGACTGGGGGTCGACGGCCACGCCTAGGGGTGCGTCGCATTGGCGGAGATACAGATAGCTGGAAAACCCGGCTTGCTTGGGCCGGCATTTGGCCATGATCAAATAGTAGTCCCGCCGTTGCAAGTCCGACGGCTTCAACGTAAGGTTCCCCTCGTGTGCCCAGCGCGATTGCATGGCGACGGGTTCGACTAGCACCAAAGACGCGTCGTACGGCGCCCGCGCGTAGCCTTCGCAGCCCGAACCGGACTTGACGTGGACGACCAGCGATCCGGTCTTGGGTTCGGACGCCGACCGGATGTTAGTGATGTTGATAATGTACCGTTCCAGTTGGCTTTTGCCTACGGACAATGAGGACTCGAGGGTGAAGACTTTGCGTTCGTCCTCGACCGGTGAGTTGATGACGTTGGCCACGGTGGATGCGATGTTGCGGGCCATGGATTGCGCCTGCGTCCGGCAGATGGATTCTTTCTGCGCATCGGAAAAACTCACGAGCATGGCGGCAAGGAGGATAATGAAAAACACCATGGCGAACTTCGTCAGCATCCATAGCGCGATCTGTCCCCGGATTTTGCATGATGGTTGACGAGATAATGACGGTTCGCGCGGTTGCATGGTTTTTTCTTTCTTTTGCCGCATGAGGGCAAGAACGGCAGGCGGCGATTTAAACCGTTGGGCGCGCGTGTTGATCGTTGGATCAATTTGTCCTGGCACCAACGGGTACGGCGCACATCTTGATCTGGGTGTGGCCCGTCAAGTCGCCCACGGAAAGCACCTTGTTGAACGTGATGAGGAACTGGCGCGATTCCTCGTTGCCCAACGTGACCCATTTAGTCGGGTCAGAAACGGCGCCGGAATAGATGTTGGACGTGATGCCTAATTGTTCCAAACATTCCGTGCTGCGATCGGGGCACGGCGTATCACTCAAACGGCTGCAGCTTCCCGTCAACTGGTCCTGCTCGATGGTGACGCGTTTGGCCGGAAGCTCGATGCACGTGATGGCCTCCGGGATGCGCGTAAGCCCGTCCTTGGTGTCGGCCAACGGCACGATCTGCCAACAACCATCATAGTGGCCTGGACATCGGCGGCACAACTCGGCCGACTCGTACTTGACGAACTGGATGCCGACGATGGTCTGGTCGCCACAGCGCGGCATCTGGAATCGGACGGTCTTTTTGGAGCCGGCCGAGCCCAGGCCGACGTCCAAAATGGCTTCCTGCAGTTGTTGCGTCTGTGTCTTGAGCGTGGCGAGGCATTGGTCGGCTTTCGACGTGTTGATGACGTAGAATGCCATGCCGAGGCTGGTGACCATGATGATGATGGCGATGACCAATTCGATGGGCGCATCGGCCTGTCCCCGCCGGAACCGCGGGGAGACGCTGTTTCCCCCCAGTTTCACGTTCTTCCGGACCCCCTTCCTTATTTGATTTTCGCGCATTTGTTGGGGGGTTCGGGGTAACGTAGGACTATAGGGGGCGCTCCCCCTGTGGTCTCGGCGTGTGACCAATTCGATGGGCGCATCGGCCTGTCCGCGCATGGCGCTTCAGATGCCTCCGAAAAATGGGCTTTCAACGAGGCGGTGGTGCATGGCGCGCGCTGTGCTTTTTGGTTTCGTGGTTTCCAGACTATTTTGCACGGTTTTTGCCTTCCGTCTTCCGATGCCGAGTCCGGCGGGCCAAAGCAACACGGGAGCCAGCGATTTGGCGGCGTCCCGGGCTTCCTGGCTGTTTTTTTCGGCCTCCACGGACGCCTGGCGGAACATGGGTTTGACGAAGGTGACTAAGAGTATGGCCGCAATCGCCAATACGACCAAAAGATACAGTGGGGCCCATTCGCTTCCGCGCATAAAGGCTTTCAACGGTAGCGTGAAAGAAAAAGGTTTCGGGCCCCCGTCGCGGCGTGCCGCCGGGAACCCGGTCTTAGGCTTACTTCAGGCAAGTGTCGGTGCAGGTCGAGCGGGCGTCCGAGCCTTGGCGTCCCACGGCGATGCAGTACTTGCCTTTCGAGTCGTCACCGCAGACCACGACGTAGGCCTTGGTGTTCTTGTTGACGGTGATGGATCCGTCGCCTTCTTTGTCGTCCAGGTTCAATGGAGCGTCGCCGCCGGTGCACAATTCGGTGCTGTCGCGGCCACATACGAAGCGGACTTCGTTTTCGGATACCGCGGCGTCGCCCAGGACGCTTTTGACGTCGATGTATTCGTCTTTCTTGAATTCCACTTGCTTGGGCGAGGACGTGCCGTAGCCGGACGTGACGATGCTTTTCAGTTCCGTCTTCATGATTTCTTTGGCGCTGTTGGGGTTGAAGTTGAGGCTGTTCAGCACGTTCATCAACACGGCCAGAATCGCCATGGCGACCAGGACGGAGATGACCAACATCATGGTGTCAAAGGCTTGACCGCGCGTTTTTCCGAAACTCATGAACCATACACCCCAAACGTGGCTTCGTGCAATCTGTCGCCCAAACGGGTGCAGGCATTACGGAACGCGCTTTTTTAAGCTTTCCAACGGCGGCCGGGCTCAAAAATTCGAGGAGTTTGAAAAAGGCAACGAGCGGAGTGGACGGAAAAAAGAAAACAAAGAATCTTGCCTCCTCCCTTCAAATCGCGTTGTCTTGCTTTGCGACGGCGAACGATGCCTGGCTTGACTCCGTCAGCCGAAGAAAGAACTGGCCAGGTACACGGTCCCGCAGTAGAGGATGACGGCCAATGGCACGTTTTTGGCAATCGACGTGTAGTTGTGCAGCTCGTTGTCCGTATCCTCGATCTGGGCGTTGAAGTAGGACAGCAGGATGACGACTTCCAGCACGTAGATGCCCAAGATGAGAATGAACAAGCCCGGTTCGGCCGCTTTTTCCAACGCCGCGGGGTTGAACAAGTTGCCGAATCCGCCGCCGCCCAAACCCCCCAGGCCGCCGCCGGTGCCGGCCGCCGCTCCGGGATCCACGCCCGAACCGCCTTGCGAGGCGATACTGGTGATGATCAGGCGCTGCATGGCCGACACCACGCCCAGCACGATGGGGGCGATGAACGAGGCCATGGTGGACAGCATGACGGTCACGTCTTGCAGGAGTTTGCGTAGCGATTCATTGATTTTTTCGGAATTGCGCAGCTGCAGCGAGAGGGAGATGAGCGACCTTGCTGCAACGTCCACGCCGAGGTCCACGGAATCGACGAGGAACTGCATGCCGCTGCGGATGATCTGCGACGGCACGAGGCGCAAGGCGCCGAACGTCTTGTCGAAGATCGCCGCTTCCAGGGTCATGCCCAACGTTGAGATGTTCTCGACGATGCGGCGAAAGACGGTGCGGCCGATGACGCTCTTGGGTAAAAAGGCCACGGCCGAGCGCAACGCTTCTTCGATGGGTTTGTTCTCGCCCATGCGCGAGGCCAGGACGTACATGGCGTCCTTGAACTCGGCCTCCATCGCCCGGATGTCGTCCTGCACTTTCTTGCGGGCGCCGTACTTGCCGTTGAGGTAGATGCTGATGGCCAGGCCCAGGCCGATCAGCAGGCCGAAGATCGTGAATTGGCCGATGTAGACGCCGTTCTGGGCGGCGATGCGCAAGTGGGGCAGGCGTTTGAACTCTTCGGCCAAAGCCGACGGATTGGCGTTGGCCGACGCGGGCGCTTCCAACTCCGGCAAAGCGTCCAGGATCCGTTCCTGCCGTTCGTCCGGCTGGACCAAGAACGGATCGATGTTACCCAACGTTCCGGGGATGCGGATGCCTTCGGCCAGCGGGCTGGTGGGGTCGAACGCGGGGTTATCCGGTTCCACCAGATGCATGAGGGGCAAATAGGCCACGTTGTTGACGACGTCCTGCGTGACGCCGATGTCGGTGAAGTAGCCCAACGCGAGGCCGCCGACGACCAAGAGCAACGCCGCGGTGGCAAACGGCGGCCGTGGCGGCAGTCCGGGATAGTTGGCCGGGATGCGGGGCGGCCGATTGGTGGGCGGCTTGTTGGTCAGAATGCTTTTTCCGAACAGGTAGACGCCGATGGGGATGACGAAGCAATACACGGCCACGAGGAAGTAGGGACTTGAAATCAGTTCGTTGTTGGCCAGGGACGCGCCGATGGGCAGGAGGATTGCCATCAACAACGGCAGCAGGATGCCAAAGTAGTAGAGGTACACCGTGGGTTGCTGCAGTTTACGGGCGTACAAATCCATTTTTTCCTTGCTGCCTTCCAGCACGTCTTGTCCGGCTTTGTCCAGCAAGGCGAAGCGGCGTTCCTTGTCGCCTTCCAGCAGCGAGGCGCGGATCATCATCAAAGCGTGCTTGAAGTCGTCGTTGTACACGCCCCAACGGTATGCCAGTTCGTCCAGGCCTTCTTCGACGGATTCGTAGCGTCCGATCTGCACGTCCCACACGATCTTCTTGAGGTCTTCCGCGATCTTGCCTTGGCCGTGGTTGGCCGCGAATTCCACCGCCCGCTCCAGATTCGGCGTCAGCCGCATGCTCATCGTGAGATAATTGACGATTTCCGGCACGTAGGCCAGGCTCTGGATCTTCTCCTTTTCCACCTGTGAAAACGGGATTTTGCGGTACATGTAGGCAAAGACGAACGGCAGCGCGATGAGCATGACGGCGAAGCCGCCTTTGACCGTGATGTCCAACGATTCAGGCGCCAGAAAGAAGATGGCCGCGGCCAAAACCAGGCCGATCCACATGCCCGTTCCTTGGATGCCTTTGTATGCCGCGCAGTATTGTTCGGCCGTGACGTCCCAGCCCAAGAAGGCAAAGGCATCGGCTTCCTCGTCAGTGAACTTGCCGTTCTTGCCGTACGACTTGAACATCTTGGCCAACGACTGCGTCGTCTTGACGAAGCCCGGCGTGGCCGGCGGGCCTTTGGACACGTCGTCGAAGTCGGAATACGCGGCGGCGCCTTGCGAGTAGAGGCTCTGCGGCCGGCCGGGCTTTTCCGGACGGGGGCTTCTCGCCGGTTTGTCGGAAGGGGGCATGGATTACATTAGGCACGGAAAACGGGGTTTTAATGGCATCGATTTAACCGGCCGCGGACGCGTTGCCTTTCGTGGACCCGCAGTCATTCAGCTATGGCGGTCGTCTGCTTCTGCCGCACCAAGTCGGCGATGAGTTCCCGGTCGACCCATTCCATCCATGCGGCCATCAAGGCGGGATAATCGATGTGTCCGAGTTCTTCGCGCTGCTTTTCCGATAACAACAGGTATTTGGTGTGCGCGCGCACGGCGTATTCGGCTTCCAACAAGCGGGGGATGTCGAATTCGTTCTTCTTGTCGACCAGGTATTGCTTGGTCTTTCCACGGTTGACGATTTCCGCCCACACCGCCTCGAAATCCAATCCACGCATGCGCTGCACTTTCTTGAGCCACTCGCTTTTTTCGCGCAGTTGGTCCTTGAAGACGTCCAGGTCGTCTTTGTTCGCGTCAAACGTCATCCATTCGACGAATCCGTTTTCCTTGCCGGGGTCGGATTCCCAGTCCTTGAGCACTTCCGTCACTTCGATGAGGCGGCGGTGGCGTTTGAGCGAGCCTTTGAACCGGATGGGCGCGGACACGACGCAGAAGTCCGTGGCCTTGAAGGACGTTGTCGGCACGCCCAAGTCGTTCACGACCCGGTCCCAGATCGAATACGCGGATTCGCCGTGGATCGTGCCCATGACGACGTTGCCCACGGCGCCGACGCGCATGGCCTCGTAAAGCGCTTTGGCTTCGGTCGAACGCACTTCGCCCACGATCAGCACCGAATCTCCCAGACGCAGGGCCGTGCGCAAGGCGTCTTCAGCCGACACTTCGGACTCCGTGCCGCCGCCCAATGGCGGGCGTGTTTTCATGCGTTGGATGGATAAACCTAATTTCTTCATCTGGGGAACGGGTAACTCTTGCGTGTCTTCTTGGACTAATATTCTAAGATTTTGCGGCAGTTCCAGCATCATCGCCTGCAGCATTGAAGTTTTTCCGGCGCCACGACTGCCGACGATCAGCATCGAGGCCTGAGCGTCGACGAAGAAGGACAACGCGCCGGCGGCCAATGAACTGAACATCTTGCCGTCGACGAACTGCGCCAAGGTCCACGGCGTCTGCTTGTGCAACCGGAGCGCGAACGCGATGCCGTCGAGGGCCAGGGGTTTTCCGATGACGGCGATGCGCGTCTGCAAGTCTTCCAAGTCGAAGTCCAAGATGGGGTGGGCCTCGTCGAACGGCCGGCCCGACAAGGCGCGGAAGCGCGACACGATGCTGCGGGCTTCCTCGTTGCTGAAGATCACGTTCGTCTGGCATTGGCCGTATTTTCCGTGCACCAAGTAGATGGGTTTGTCGCCCAGCGGCGAGTCGATGTACACGTCCGTCACGCGGCGGTCCGACAACAAGATTTCCATGATGCCGTAGCCGATGGTGTAGCGCGCCACGATGGAGGCCAGGTCTTCTTTTTCTTCCACCGTTAGTTTGATGTTGTTCTTGAGCGCCAAGTCGGCGATGGTCGCGACGTAGACTTTGCGGAAGTACTTGCGCGCCTGCGTGATGTCCAGGAACTGTACGCTGTCGGGCCGGTGCTGGGCCACGACTTCTTTGGTCTTTTCAAGCAAAAAGTATTTTTCCGGCGGTAGGCTGTACTCCGGTGGGTTGATGAAGTACAAATACTGCACTTGGTCGGGGTGGCGGTAGATGTACACTTTGCTGCCGCCCACGTCGTACTGGTCGACCAGTTCCAACTGTTCGGTGGACGAAAAAAAGATGCGCGAGCCGATGAAGGACGGCTTGATCGAGCTTTCGAAAAACGCGTGGTACGCGGTGCGGCCTTCCGGAATGCTGCCCAATTGCGATAAGTAGTCCTTCATGGCCTGGATGAGCTTCATGTCCTCCATCTTGCCGCGGATGTACCGCAAGGTGCCCAAGTAGATCTGGATGTCTTCGGCATTGGGGCCGGCCGCCGCCGCTTGAGCGGCCACGGTCTTCATCTCCTGCACCAGCGTGAGGTACGCCTTGAACGGATCGGACTTGATGAGGCTCATGATCCGCAGGACGGCGTCGTGGCGCGGGCCCAACGTCTTGGATTCGGTGGATTTGCCCAAATGCGAGGGACTCCAGACGGCGTCGGCTTCCAGGTTGTTGACCAAGTCGGCCACTTCCCGCAGCCAACCCGTCTGCTTCTCGTCGTAGATGCGTTCGTAATACTCGCTGAGCACCACTTCGTCCGCGTCGGCTTCCCGAAGCTTTTCAACCACATTCTGGAAAGCTTGGCCGTATTGGGCGATGTCGGGGCCCCAGGCCATGCCGCGGTAGTCGATGACCAATCGCTTCTTGCCACCGTCGCTTTTCACGACGGCCTGTCCGGGAGCCATGTGCGCGTCTCATTACGCCTTTTTATTATTAAAGCGGTCCGGTGCCCCTCGTCGGGCTTCGTCGGCCCACTGCGCGCGGTTTTTTTTCCGCCGGATTTTTAAACTTGGCTGCAATAAGCCGTAAAACGCGCCCTCCGATCGGGAAGTTTTCGCTTTGTTCAAGGCCGTATTCGCGGCTTTATCCCGCTTGCGACTCGTTGGTTTTAGGTGTCAAAATCCTTTGAGAGCCCGCGCCCTAAAGATCAGCCAGAACTTCCTGGATTTGCTACGCCCGGCGCGCTTGACGTTCAAGCACTGGCGTGAGGACGCCATCGCCGGCACCATCGTCATGGTCGTGGCCATCCCCCTCTGTCTAGCCATCGCCATTGCCTCCGGCGTGCCGCCGGTCTTCGGCATCTATACGGCCATCATCGCCGGCGTCTTGGTAGCCTTGTTTGGCGGCAGCGAACTGGGCGTCGCCGGGCCCGCGGCGGCCATGACCGTATTGTTGTACAGCGTGGTGGCCAAGTTTGGCATCGAAGGCTTGATGGTCGCGGGTCTGTTGGCCGGCCTCATCCAAATCGGCATGGGTCTTTCCGGCATCGGCCGCGTCGTCAAATTCATCCCCTACGCTGTCGTCGTGGGATTCACCACGGGCATCGGCTTGTTGATCTTCATCCAGCAATTGGGCAACCTCAGTGGCATCGACACCCGCGCGGAAAACGCGCTTTTGCAACTGCAGGCCTTGTTTGCCCACGCCGACCAGTTCAATCCCTCCGCGTTGGCGTTGGGCCTTCTCACCCTCGCGTTGCTCTTTTTGTTGCCGCGCTTTTCCAAGAAAATCCCGGCGTCTTTTGTCGCATTGGTCGGCGTTGCCCTCGTGGCATGGGTCCTGCAGGTGCCCGTGGCCACCATCGGCGCCGTGCCCAGCGAATTGCCGGCGTTTTCCATTCCGGACTTCGACTGGTCTCGGCTCAACGAGTTGTTTCCCGCCGCCTTGGCCATTGCGTTGCTTGCCAGCATCGAGAGCCTTCTGTCTGCCGTATCATTGGACGGCATGACGGGCACCAAGCACAGTTCCAGCAGGGAACTGGTCGGCCAAGGCATCGCCAACGTGGTCGTGCCTTTTTTCAGCGGCATTCCGGCCACCGGCGTCATCGTCCGCAGCGCGACCAGCGCCAAGAACGGCGGCAAAACGCGTCTTGCCGCCATCGTCCATTCCGTCTTGTTGCTGCTGGTCCTGGTGGCCTTGGCTCCCTTGGCCCAGTTCATCCCCATGCCCGTGTTGGCCGGCATCCTCATCTTCACGGCGTACCACCTGGTGGGTTTGAGCGAAATCCGTCACTTGGCCAAGGACAGCAAGTCCGATTTGGTCGTGCTGGCGGCCACCATCGGCTCCACGGTGTTTCTCGAACTGACGACGGCCATCTTGGTCGGCTTCACCCTCGCCGGTTTGCTGTTCATCAAGAAGATGAGTGACAACGTCCACGTCGATTTGGTGCCTTCCGCGTCGCCGGCGTCTTCCGACACGACGCTGGCCGCCGACATCGCCGGCGTGGCCCGCACGTACCGCGTCAGCGGACCGTTGTTCTTCGGCTCGGCCCACCAGTTGGAGCGGATTTCCGACGAGACGCCCCGCGAGTCCTGTCCCGCGTTGGTGCTGGACTTGACGCACGTGGATTACCTGGACTCTTCCGGCGCCTCCATTTTGGCAAGCCTGGCCGAGCGGCGCCAGTCCACCGGCGAAATCTTCCTGGCGGTGCATGAAGGACCCGTGAAGAAGAAAATCCTCAACTCGGACGTCATGCGGTACATCAAGATCGAGAATTTGGTGCATTCGGTGGAAGCCGGCTTGAAGAAAGCGCAGGAAAAATACGGCAAGATGAAGCAAACGAAGCTGTAAGCCTTGTTTTTGATTTGTTTATAGCAATCCTTGAAATTATCCCGAAAAAATACTCAAGGATTGCTATCCAGTAAGCCTCGCCTATTCGTCGTGAAATTTGCGAGGCTTACTATATGTTGGATGGCTCCGATTTTAGGAAAACCTTAACTACTCCGCTGGTTTTGAAAAACTCATGAAACTATTTTTGGTATTCTTGATTTTGGGACTTCTGTTATTGGGTTGTACTCAGACCGCTCCACAGCCTTCTGCCACTCCGCAACCTTCCATTCAAGCCCCGACGGTTACTCCAACGCCTTCGCCCTCGATTGTTCCTATGGATGCGCGTAAAACCTTCTCCAATACCGCAGCAGGCCTTTCTTTCCGCTATGACGATTCTTGGCAACCCATAACCGATGAAGACGAAGACGCCGTTTCCCTAGCGCATATTCAACGTCCTCCTTATGAAGATGTGCGGGTGCTTGGACCGATTCCAACCGAAGATGGCATTCAAGTCGGAGCCGAGGAATATTACTCCACGCTGGAATCGTCCTTAAACCTTACCCGCCTATCCGCAAAATCGCTATCCATTGGCGCACTTAACGCGTACCGTATCAAGGCCAGCGCCACCGTCGAGGACCAGTCTCTCACCATCCTTTTGGTTGGTGTTCAAATGCCAACGAAACCCGCCCGGAATTATTTCTTCTACGTCGGCGCCAGCTCGAAGACGTTTGAACAAAACGAAGCAGAATATGACGCCATGGCTCAGTCATTGAAAATAAGTTAGTCCGCGTCCGATCGTCTATTTTTCTTGATTCGTTCCGATGCTCGGCAGTCCAGACCGATGGTTCGGACACTGATTCTGGGTTAAAGATGAATCCCGCTGGCCAAGATTTGCAACCGGAACCGCCGAGGGAAGCGTCCCTCCCCAGTTTCACGTTCCTCCGGCCCCTCCCTCAAATCAGTTCTGCGAATTTCAGGAGGAAGGGGGCGAGGCGAACGGAGGTAGCGATGGTTGTTCGTCGACCATCGCTTGCAACCGCTGCGTGCCAGGGGGAAACCAGCGCACTGGTGTCCCCCGGGGCGACCGAAGAGTCCCGCTGGCCAGATTTGAACTGGCAACACCCTGATTTCGTTTTGCTTCCCCAAAGGGACGCAAATCGTTTCAGGCCATTTTTGGCAAAGCAAGCTGTAACCGGAAAAGGCCTTCTTTCAAAAGCCGAAAAAGCACCGATTCCTACAGTCAGGTGCTCTGCCAGGTTGAGCTACAGCGGGTATAGCAGAAGATGGCGGAAGCACTTTTTTAAACGTACGGTTTTCGTCGAGGGCCCGGCCTCTTCCGCCTGCGGCTTTTTCATTCCGGTGATGCTTTTTTCGGAGTGGTTTGGCCTTTGTGGGACTCCGGCACACTAACTTTATATTATACGTGTTCGTATTTGTCGCTTATGGCTCACCCCTTTTTGCGTGCCGCGTTAGCGGTCCTATTCGTCTCGTCGTTCGTCTTCGCGCTTTCCGCCGAGGAAGTCGCCCGATTCTATCTCAAATCCGGCGAATCCATGAAGTTGGAACCCGTCGCCGTGGACGGAAAGACGTTTAGCCTCGTCAAGATCGACGGCAAGCCATCCTTGGTGTTGGCGCCCTCCGGCTCCACGTACCAGCCCTTGGTCGAGCGCGCCGAGCTGCAACCCGTGGTCCAGGCCTATGCGCAACAAGTCTACAAGTCGAAAGACTTCCAGAAATCAGCCGACATGCTCAACGAGACGACGCCCATCCTCGAATCCGTCCTGGGCAGCTGTGACCGCGGTGGGACGATCTTTCTCAAAAGCTTTCCGACCCGCACCATCCGGATTGGCAAAGCCAACATCGGCCTGAAATACCTCATTGACCGGACGGCGGCCTACGCGACCGAGAAGAAAGCATCTGAAGACTTCACCGCCTCTTTCCCCGCCTACCACGAATCATACCAGGCGTTCATTCCTAAAGCGCAGGCCTTCGGCTCGTTAGTCGCCGCCGCGGATGCCGACGCCGTGCTGGATAGCGCAGCGGTCATCCGTGACAGTGCCACCACGCTCAAGACCCGTTATGACGAAGTGTCGACGGCCTATCGTACGCTCAGCTCTTCGAAGGAACTAGGCGGTGTGCTCAACTTCACGTTCTACGACGCCGGCACGCCCCTGAAATGTTACCCGGATGCCAACGCTACCACCGCCCTCGCCCGCATCCAGAACGAGTTTTCCGACAAGTCCCTGCAGCCGTCCGAGCGTCTGCTGGACACGATCGTGGCCTTCAGCGCCGAGCGCGGCTCGACGGCAAGCCAAGGTACGGCCTTTGCCATCCGTGAGGAAGAATTCAAGGTGGCCGAATCCAGCGTCGCCAACGTTTCGACGCAGTTTGCCGGCCAGGGCTATACTGTCGACTTGAAGGCCCTCGTCGCCAAGAAAGACGCGCTGAAACAGGCATTGGACAAAATCAAGGCCAACGGTTCGGTGGCGGCGTTCGATGCCGACTTGGCCCAGCTGCGCGCTGACGTTTCCACATACCAATCCGCCGTCGCATCCTTCAAAGCCGCGGCCGTGTCGATCAAGGCGGCGGCAGAAAACGTGACGGCCGCGCAGAAGAAATACGGCGAGGCCGACAGCCGCGTCCAAACCCTCAACACGGAATTGACGGCGCTGAAAGTCAACATGTCCTCGTCTATCTCGCTTCTGTCCTCCGGCGACGCGTCCAAAGCATCCACCCAATTCACGGCTTTGTCGCAGAAATCCGCTGACGTGGGACAGCGCGCCGGCTCCTTGCCGGCCAAAGGCAACGACTTGGACTTGCCCGTCATCGGCGGCATCGTCGTATTGCTCCTGGTCCTTGTCGGTACGGTGTGGTACTTCCGCAAGATGAAAGGTCAACAACCCAAGATGGGCGCTTAGTCAAACGGCAACCACCTTGCCTAACTTGCTTTTTTTTGTTTTTTTTTTTTTACCCCGCTGCCGCTCTTCGTTTCAAAAAAATAATGGGGGATCTGAGATTCCAGAACGGTCGCCCCAGGGGATTGCATCCCCTTGGCACGGCCTGCGCCTCGACCCCCGCTAACGCTCGCGAATCAAAAAAGATGGGGGATCTGAGATTCGAACTCAGGTCACCAGCTTTTCTGCCCGGCAAACGGCATGCCCGTTTGCCATGTCCCAAAGCTGGTAGGATGCCAGGCTACCCCAATCCCCCGGATTGTAGGTGAAGAACAACCATTCTGGCCAGCGCGATTTATAATGCTATAAAAGGGCTGCCGCGTTTGAAGTTTCATGCGACTTATCGTGTTCGGCGTTCTCTTGGTTGCCTTGTTGTTTTTTGGCTGCATTCAACCCGGTTCTTCAAAACCGTCTTCCTCGGCTTTCGCCTTGCCTTCGCCTGCTTCAAGCCCCTCGGCGTCATCAACCGTTTCTTCCCTACCACCTGCGGCCCCATTTGAATCTTCGCCGGCCAAAACTTCGCCTTCACCTACCGAATCGGATGCGCCGTTGCCTTCCGCGTCGGCTTCAGGTGGGTGGCTCTACGTCTTGACGGGGTACGAAAAATCGGGCCTGGTGGAGGAAATCGTCCGCACGCCGGCAGACGGCCTGGTGGTGGATGCATTCCGGCAGACCCCCGACGCGTGGTTTTCGAAAGAGGATGTGGCGGCATTCAAGCGGAATCACGGCGTGGTTTTGGCCTACGTCAGCATCGGCGAGGCCGAGGACTATCGGCACTATTGGCAAGCGGAGTGGGTGTCGCAACCGCCGGCGTGGATGGGCCGCGTCAACCCGCAGTGGTCCGGCAACGTCAAAGCCAAGTATTGGGATCCGCAGTGGCAAGCCATCGTCTTGGCCTACGTCCGGACCGTGGCGGAGCAGGGGTTCGACGGCGCGTATTTGGACATCGTCGACGCGTACGAGTATTGGTCGGATGATGACAACGGGGAAGCGACGTTTTTTGATGCATCGTTTGACGGCCGGCGGAATTACCTGAGTCGAGAGGAGGCAGCCACCCGCATGATTGCGTTTCTGGCCACCATACGCGAGGAAGGTCGCCAAGTCAATCCCGGCTTCAAGATCTTTCCCCAGAACGCGCAACAGCTCGTCGATTATCCGGATTACTTGGATGCCATCGACGGCGTGGGCCGCGAAGACACGTGGTACGTCGGGTATGACGATCGCAACGCATTCGGAAGCAAAGCGGTTGCATCCGATGCGGAACGCCTAACGTATGAGCTGGATTCTTTGCGAAAAATCAAAGCCGCTGAAAAAACCGTGTTGGTCGTCGACTATTTTGACCCGTCGCAGTCGGATGCGGCGTCGGACTTCCTCGAAAAAGCGGCGGCCGAAGGATTCCACGCTTATGCCGCCGATGCGCGCGCGTTGGATGGCGTCAGTTCGCTTTTCCCATCCCGTTGAACTCCGGATTTTTCCGACGCTTTTTGCTATGAGATCGTCTCGGCCAGTTTTTCGATTTTGATGCGCTTCTGCTCCCCCGAATTGCGCTCGCGTAACGTCACGGTGTCGTCTTCCAGCGTCTGGTGGTCCACCGTGACGCACCATGGCGTGCCGATTTCGTCGTGGCGGGCGTAGCGCTTGCCGATGGAACCCGATTCGTCGTACGCACACGCCGGGTTGTTTTTCTTCAGCTTTTGGTAGATTTCCCACGCTTTTTCCGCCAAACCGTCTTTTTTCATCAACGGAAACACGGCTAGGGGAATGGGTGCGATGGCCGGCGCGAGTTTGAGCATGACTTTGACGTCTTCGGTTGGTGCAGCGGCCCCAGGCTTCTGGGATTCTGCGGAGCCGGTTTTTTGTTTCTTGTCGCCGTCTTCCGGTTTTTGCGCATCTTTCTTCATTGTTTCCTTTTCTTTTCCAGACGGTGACGCATCCTTTTCCTTCTGTTCGTGGTACGCATCCACCAGAAGGGTGAAGACGAGGCGGTCAAGACCAAATGACGGCTCGATGACGTGCGGCACGACTTTTGCTTTCGTGGCTTCGTCGAACACGGTCATCTCTTTTCCAGACTCTTTGGCGTGCGCCTTGAGGTCAAAATCGGTGCGGTTGGCAAAGCCGGCCAATTCCTTCCAGCCCCATTCGGGATAGTCATACTCCACATCCCATGTCTCTTTGGCGTAGTGCGATAGTTCGTCCGAGCGGTGCTGGCGGAGGCGGAGCTTCGTAAGGCCCAAGCTTGCAAACCAGTCCAACGCTTCGGCCAGCCAGTAGGCGTGCCACTTCGTCAGGATGACTTTGTGGCGGATGGCGTCGGCAAACGTCATGCGTTCGCCCACTTGGCCTTCCAATTGGTGTTTTTCGGTGCAGAACAACGCCTTGTGCGAGGCGATGGAGTCAAAATCCGGGCAATCATTCAGCTTGTCGGGATGCACGAAGAACTCGATTTCCATCTGTTCGAACTCGCGGCCGCGGAAGACGAAGTTGCGCGGCGAGATCTCGTTCCGGAAACTGCGGCCCGTCTGCGCGATGCCGAACGGCAGCGCTTTTCGGCCGATTTGCTGGAAGTACTTGAAGTTGGCGAAGATGACTTGCGCCGTTTCCGGCCGCAGGTACGCGTGGTTGTCCTCGGTCGCGCCCACGTAGGTGCGGAACATGAGGTTGAAGTTGCGGGCTTCCGACAACGGGCCTTTGCAATCCGGGCACGTCAATTTGTGCGCCTTGAGAAGCGCGTTGAGTTTGTCCTCGGAGATGCCGTCCACGTTTTCATGCAGTTCCTGCTCAATGAGGTGGTCGGCGCGGAAGCGGTGCTTGCATTTTTCGCACTGCACCAACGGGTCGTTGAACGCGTCGACATGGCCCGAGGCCTTCCAGATGCGCGGGTGCGTCAAAACGGCGCCGTCCAGGCCCAGCATGTCCTCGCGTTGTTGGACGAACCGGCGCCACCAGCTATGCTTGACGTTGTTCTTGAGTTCGACGCCGACGGGGCCGTAGTCGAAGAAGCCGCCTTGTGCTCCGTAGAGGTCGCCGGCGGCAAATACGATGCCGCGCCGCTGGCACAGGCTGATGACGTTCTGGATCTTGGATTCGTTGGAAGGCATCAAATCAACTCGGAAAATTCTTCAATCGTGATTCCGGCTTGCCGGATGATGGCCCGCAGCGTGCCTTTGGCCACTTCGCGGTGCTTAGGAACCGTCAGTCGCGTAAAAGGTTCGGCGTTTTTCCTTAAAATGATATGGCTTCCGGTCTGATGGTCCACTTGGAAGCCGATTTTGGCGAAGGCCTTAACAACCTGAATTCCGGAAACGACGGGCAGTTTCATGCGCTCACGGCAATGACTTCTGCCTTCCTCACTGAAACTTTTTCTCCGTGTTTTTTGAGGCTTTCCAAGTAGCCTTGGATGGCGTCCTTGATGTTCTTCAATGCTTCAGCTTTCGTTTGTCCTTGGCTGATGCATCCCGGCAAATCGAGGCATTCGGCCACAAAAACGCCGTCTTCGTCTTGCGAAATGATGACTTTGTATTTCATGTCGTCCATGGTCTTTGTGCCGCTTGGGCTAGATAAAAACCTGTGGTTGATGCGGAATCAACCAAAAATAAAAAAAGGGGCCGTCAAGCCGGACGGTTACGGTTCGTTATGGCTTGTAGCCGACTTTGTCGGCCGCAAAGCGGCCGATGACCGGCAGCATGACGTCCGCGCCTGTGAACGTCTTGTACGCCATGTACAGCGGTACTAGGAACAGCAATCCGTACGCAAGCAACACGGCCAGTCCCAACAAAGCGACGATTCCTCCCATGAATCCCAGAATACCCGTCACGATGAGCACTGGCATGTAAAGCGCCACCAGTATGATCGAATACAATATCGCCTGCGCGCCGTGAAACTTGGCTTTCGCGTTCTGTCCCATTAAGGAGATGAGGGCCAATAGCCCGAAGACGTAGCCCACGGCGGGAATCAACAAGTCGTTCGACGCGGGCTTGGATTCGGCTTTGGTGATCGACCCGGGCAATGGGTTGGAATCTGAATGCGTCGCAGCCTCGGGGGCCGGCACGTGTTCGGCATCGCGGGGCAGTGGGTTGGAGCCGTGCGTTTCAGACGGCAGGGGTGCAGCTTCCGTGTGCTCGGCGTCGGACGGCAATGGATTTGAGGAATCAACCAATGGGATCACCGGATTGTACAACGAAATCCGGCCTTAAAAGCACGACGCCTTGCGCGGAATACGAGCCCATGACCAATACTTCCGACATGAACGGCCCAATCCGTTTCGGGGCGAAGTTCACGACGCAGACGACTTGGCGGCCGACGAGTTCTTCCGGCTTGTAAACGGCGGTGATTTGCGCGCTGGATTTCTTGATTCCCAATGCGCCCAAGTCGACGTCTAACTTGTACGCCGGTACTTTCGCTTCGTGGAAGACTTCCGCCTTGACGATGCGGCCGATGCGCATGTCGATTTTTTCGAAGTCTTGCCACGTCGCGGTTGGCTTTCGGATTGGATTTGACTGGTTCATGATGGTGGCGTGTGGCCGGCCAAGCTTTTAGCGTTTGTGCCGGAATTGTTCGGCTTTTTGGATTTCCGGCTACTTCGTTGAGCGCCTTAGGACCTGGTTTCAGTCTGCTTCCTGCAGCAGTGCTTGAAGGTCCAATGCCTCGGTCACCATCTTGAGTTGGCCTTGCGCGTCGCGCGGCCATTGGTCTTCCGGCCGGTCGGCGTACAACTCCAACCCGTTGCCGTCGGGGTCCTTGAGGTAGATGGATTCGGACACGCCGTGGTCCGCTGCTCCGTCCAGCGGCCATTTTTCTTGGAACAGACGTTTGAGGGCGCGGGCCAGGCTTTTGCGGTCCGGGTACAAGATGGCGACGTGGTACAAACCGATTTGCCCGCTTTGGGGCTTCGGTGCACCGGGCCGGCTCCACGTGTTCAGTCCGATGGTATGGTGGTAGTCGCCGGACGACATGAAGGCGGCCTGCGTGCCCAACCGCTGCGTGACGTCAAAGCCCAGCTGGTCGCGGTAGAACGCGACGGATTTTTCGAGGTCGGCGACGGTCAAATGGACGTGGCCGATGCGGATGGCTTGGGTTGCAGATTCGGACTTCATGAATAAGCCGTGATCCTCGCGGTTATTTTATTCTTCTTTTTCTTTCACAGCAGGCCGTCGGTTTCCTTGAAGCCCATCATGAGGTTCATGTTCTGCACGGCCTGGGATGCGGCGCCTTTCAGCAGGTTATCGATTGCAGCAACAAAGACGGCATTCTGGCCGTCGAATGCAAAACCGCCGATGGTCGCGCCGTTGGACTTGGCGGCGCCTTTCAGCGTGGGCACGTCGGCTTGCACGCTGACCAATGGCTCGTCTTTGTAAAACGCTTGGAACAAATCCATCAAGCCGCCGGCCGGCAGGGCAGATGCATCCAGGCCCACGACGTGCGCCGTGACTTCCAATCCCCGAAAGGCGTTGACCACGTGGGGCGCAAACGTGAATGGCCGCTTGACGAACTTTGAAATTTCCGGAAGCTGGTAATGGTTCTGCAGGCCGTACGGCACCACGTTTTCCTCGTAGTCGTATTTCTTGGTCTTTCCGCCGCCGGAATAGCCGCTCTTGCAGTCAAACGCCATTGCCGCAAAATGGTCTTTCAACGGCAAGGCGGCTAGGATGCACGCCGTGGCGTAGCAGCCGGGGTTGGCTATTTTTTTCGCGGTCTTGATGGCGTCGCGGTTGGCTTCCGGCAATCCGTAAACGAAATCGGCGTGGAAGCGGTGGGCCGGGCTCAAGTCGATGACCCGCGTGGATAGTTGGGTGGCGGCGGCTTGCGCGTCGGGCCCCGGAATGGCGAGGAAAACGACGTCGGCATCATTGGCCTGCTCCAGCGAGACCTGGTCGTAGATGACGTGCAAATCGGCAGGCGTTTCCGGATAGAGGGCATGCACCGACTTTCCGGCATGCTCGCGGCTTACAGCCACAACGCCGTCCACGCCAGGATGGAACGCCAGCAGCCGGACCAATTCGTTGCCGGCGTACCCGGACGCACCAAAGACGACGGCCGTGGTCATCGGATTTGCCTCGCGATTCCTTTTCCTTTCATTGCACGACCTCGTTGAACGTCTGCAGGAATTCGTCCGCGTCGCTTTGCTTGAGGATGAGTGGTGGCAACAGGCGCAGCGTGTTTTCGTGGGCCACGTTGGCCAAAACGCCGCCTTGGCGCAATGCCTCCAACGTGGGTTTGGCCCGGTCGTCCAACTGGATGCCCATCATCAGTCCTTTGCCGCGCACGCCGCGTACGGTTTTCTTGCCCATGTCACGCACCGCGTCCATGATGTGGCGGCCTTGGCGTTCGGCGTTGGGCATGAGTTTTTCGTCGTGGATGGCGCGCAGTACGTCGAAGCCTACGCCGGCCACGAACGTGTTGCCGCCGAACGTGGTGCCGTGCTGGCCGGGCTTGAAGTCCAAACCCCGCGCCAACGTAGCGCCCATGGGCAAGCCGTTGGCAAGGCCTTTTGCAGTTGTAGTGATGTGCGGCCGGATGCCGTGCGACTGCCATTCGAAGTACGTTCCGGTGCGGCCGTTGCCGGTCTGCACTTCGTCCACGACCAACAGGACGTCCTTAGATTCGCACAGTTCCAACAGTTCGGCCAAGTAGGATTCGGGCGGGACGATGACGCCGGCTTCGCCTTGGATGGACTCGACGATGACGGCCGCCGTCTGGGCCGTGATGGCTTTTTTCACGGCGTCGGCCGAACCGTAGGCCACGAAGTCCATGGCGGGCATCAGAGGCTCGAACGCCGAGCGGTACTTCGGCTCGTACGTCGCGCTGAGGCTGCCGAGGGTCCGGCCGTGAAACGCCCCAACGCACGCGATGAAGTGCTTCTTGCCCGTGGCGGCCATGGCCAGTTTGAGCGCCGCTTCGTTGGATTCCGAACCGCTGTTGCTGAAGAAGCATTTTTCCATCGAAGAGACCCGGCACAATTCCGCGGCGAAGCGGGCTTGGTTGTCGGTGTAGTAGAGGTTGGACGCGTTGCTGAGGCCTTCGGCATGCCGCCGGACCGATTCGACGAATTTCGGATGCGCATGTCCCAGCGGGCAGGACGCTATGCCGGACAACATGTCCAGGTACGTCCTGCCGGACGCGTCCGTGAGACGGCAACCGGCTCCGGAAACCAGGTGCACCGGATAGCGGGCATACGTGTTCATGATGAATTCCTGCTCTTGAGCCGAGGCGGGTGCCGTCGGGTCCTTGGGTCCGTGCTTCATGCGTTCACCATGGTTTTGGGTAAGTGGAGGACTTTGCGCAAGGTGGCCGCATCGGGTTTTTGACCGTACCAGAACGCGATCCAATCCCCGTCTTTGTGAGCGCCGTCCGCCTGCTTGAGGTACCACGGATTGACGGGGTTGTGCACCGACGAGCGCCAGACCAAGCCGGCGTATTCTTTCCTGACTTCCTGCCAGATGATTTTGGCTAATCCCGTGGCCTGTGCTTTTTTGGCGATGGCGAACTTGTCCAGGTAGTGACGGCCGTTAAGTTTCTTGACGATGGCGATGCCGGCGTAATTCTTCTCGACGATGATCCGCTGGACGGGTTGGCGGAAGTAATCCGCAACCAGTTTCTTGCCAAAGCTTTCTTCCAATAACTGTTGGATCGCGGGTTTGCTTAACGCACGGAATGTCCGGGCGGACTTGAGGTTGGCCCCGCTGCGCAACAGCGTACCGGAACCTTTGATGGTGAATAACTCCTGCAATAGGCTCTGCGGCGCGCAGATTTCGACCACCGTCTGCGGTACTTCCCGCAAGAGCCGTTGGATTTCTTCGGCCTTGACGCGCATGCCTTCGGTGATAGTGCCTTGCCGGATCAGTTCAGGCAGTTCTTGTTCGACGTCGATGGTGGAAATGATCTTGCCACCGGCGTCGAGGATCCCGCCGGTGGACGTGATGAGGATGAATTTCTGCGGTCGGACTTTGCGCACCACTTGGCGTGCCAGCGAATCGGCGTTGACGTTATACCATCCGTCCGGCCCCCGGGCCATGGACGAAAGGACGGGGATGAATCCGGATTGGCATAACGAGCGCAATTGAGCGATGTCGACGCGGTCCACCTTGCCCACGCGTTGCAAGTCGGTCCCATCCACGGCCGGCATCTTGGACGCATGCAGGATGTGCATGCCGTTGGCGTTGATAGCCCGTCCCCCCTTCTTATTGATGGCCGACACCAGCTTGGTCGCCACCTGGTCCAACACGCGTTGCACCACCTTCATGGTGTGGCCGTCCGTCACCCGCAAGCCGCTTATTTTCTGCACGGCGATGCCTTTCTTCTGCAGTTCATGATCAATCTGCGAGCCGGCGCCGTGCACTACGATAGGCGAGAGGCCTAGGCTGGACAGAAATGCCAGGTCCTGCGCGATGGATGCCGGCGTCTGTTCCAACGTCTTGCCGCTGATCTTGATCACGGCGAAGCGGTGTGGCGGCAGCTGGGTGAATGTGCGGTGGAACAGCGCGACTTCGCGGTCCAGGCCGAACATGCGCAGCGTGTTGAGCACGACGTCCTTCATGGTCGCATCTCCGCGGTTCTTTTCAAAAACGCCGCGGCCTTTTCCACGCTTGTCTTCAAGACGTATTCGTCGGGCTGGTGCGCCTGCCGGATGCTGCCCGGGCCGTAGACGACCGCGTTGATGCCGGCGGTTGACAGCGTCGCGGCATCGGTCCAGAAATGCACTTCGGCAGGTTGACCCACGAATGGATGGCGGTTGTCGAGCGGTCCTTCGGCCTGTATGATGCGCAGGCGTGTCTTGGATGGCACGGTTGCCTTAATTTTTTGGATCACGTCCAGCGGTTTTCGGTAACTCCGGATGGAGACCGTGGCCTGGCAACGGGCCGGACGGATGTTGGCGCCGGCCGCATCGGCTTTTATGCTTGAGACGTTGACGTTCCAACCCGCCTGGTGCTGGAGTCGATGCAACGTCTCGATGGCCACGCCCGCCGCGCTGAGCCTCCGGCTGGAAGAATGGCCCGTGCTGTCTTTGAACGTCAATTCCGCTTGGACGTACCCCGGATGACGCGTGAACACCCGGTTTTCTGTCGGTTCCATCACCACGGCGCCTTGAAGCGTTTTGGCCAAGTTCGTTCCGACTACGGTCTTGAAAAAACGCGCCGCGCCCGTCTTCGGCCCGCACTCCTCGTCCGTGGAAAACAAGACCGCCAAATCCTGTGCCCCGTTTTTCGTGGCCTCCAATATGGCCTGGATGCTGCCTTTCGTGTCGCAGGCACCCAAGCCAAAGATGCGTCCGCCTTGGTTCCATGCCTTCAGCGGGTTGCGCTTCCAGCCGTCCGCCCGGACGGTGTCCATGTGCGCGTTGAACAGCATTCTGGGTACGCCCCACGTGCCCAACACATTGCCGGCCACGACGCGGACGTGGGCGAAGCGGTCCTCCAGGGCCGCCGTGAGGTAGCGCCTGATGCGTCGGTAATCCGCTCCGGGGTTCTGCGTGTCGATGGCGATGAGTTCTTCCAGGCCCATGCGATGTTTCTCTTTTAGTTTGGTTTTTTTTTGTTTCGGAAGTTCAATGACTTGTGTTTTTTCTTTTGCTTTGCTCCCTTCTTCTTTATGTTTTCTTCATTTCGTTTTGGCATTTTTCCGGATTTGTTTTTCCACCATTTCCTTTGCCTGCCGGAAAGGTATGCCTTTTTCGATGGCGAGGCGTTCGGCTTTCGCCGTCTGGGTCAGGGGGTCGCACAGGCTTTTCATCTTTTCCATGTTGGGCTTGACGCCGGCCACGAAATCCGCCATCAGGATGGGGGTTTGCTCGCATTCGACTAGGACATGCAGCAAGGCTTTCTTCGTCCACTGCGAGTCGCGGTTGTACCCCGTGAAGACGCCCTTGCCCGCGTCGCACAGTTGGTTTAGACCGGAAAGGGCGACGGATGCCTTGGCTTTGGTCACTTCCAAAAAATCCGGATTCTTCTTGTGCGGCATCACGCTGGAACCGGTGCAGAATTCTTCCGGTAGCTGGAACAACTCCTGGCCCGGCATGCCCAGGACCATGAACGTCTGGGAAAGTTGGCTCAGATGGTTCATGGACTTGGCAATGCAAAACACCAAACTGGCCTCGCTTTCCCAACGCTGCTGCACCGCGTCCAAACTGTTGGAAAACGGTTTGGAAAAACCCAGTTTTTGGGCTGTTTTCTCCGGCGCCACGTTGAACTGCGTGCCGAATCCGGCGCACGCCCCAAGCGGGCATTCGTCGTACAAGTCCAACCAATGGTCAAACGCCGTCGCATCCCTCCGGAAGGCCATGGCATAGGACTGCAACCATTTGCCGTAGGTGTACGGCACGGCGGTTTGGTGGTGCGAGAATCCCGGCATGGGTACGTGGGCGTGTTTTGCGGACGTTTTTTCCAACTGGTGGGCCAGCTGTTCTAAGTTTTTATGCCACAAACGGGCCTTGTCGCGCATCAAAAGCCGCGTGTCGGTAGCCACCAAGTCGTTGCGGCTGCGGCCCGAATGCAGTTTCTGCCCCGCCGGCGTGCGGGCGGTGACGAATGCCTCGACCGCGGAATGCACGTCCTCGAACCCGTGCAGCGACGGCGGCATTTTTTCCGCTTCCTTGAGGGCCCGCCTGACTTGCGAAAGCTCGTCGATCGACAACAGGCCTTGCTCTTGCAGCATCTCGGCATGCGCCAGGTTGGTCTGGATCTCGTACGGCAACAGGTACGCATCCAGCGCTGGAAACGCCTGCGCGTCGGAACCCGCGCAATACGCGATGACGTCTTTGCGCGGCTTCTTGGAAAATGCGCCGCCCCACAGCTTGTTGTCCTTCATGCGTAATCCCCTCAAGCCTTTTCAGGCCTGTTTCGTTTTTGATGCCCCTTGTAAGAACATCAGCAAGGCTTTTTGAGCATGCAGTCGGTTCTCTGCCTGATCCAATACGACGCTTTGCCGGCCTTCGATCACATCGCGGCTGACCTCGAGGCCTTTGTGCGCTGGCAGGCAATGCATGAACACGGCGTCCTTTTTTGCGTGTTTCATCAAGGCCGCGTCCACTTGGAATCCGTTGAATGCCCTGAGTCGTGTGTCTTTTTCTTTTTCGTCGCCCATGCTGACCCACACGTCGGTGTAGACCACGTCGGCTCCGTCAACGGCTTGCATCGGGTCATGGCTGGCCTTGACAAAATCGCCAAAACCCCCGCATTTTTTCACGATGCCGGCATCCAGTTCAAAGCCTTTTGGCGTGGCCACGCGCACGCGCATTCCCAGCATGCTGCAGGCCAGGGCCAGCGAAGCACAGACGTTGTTGCCGTCCCCCACGTACGCCACGGTCGCCTGCGGTCCTTTGTGCGCCAGGATGGTCTGCAGGTCCGCCAGCGCCTGGCAGGGATGCTCTACATCGGAAAGCGCGTTGATGACCGGGATGCGTGCGTGTTGCGCCAGCTCTTCCAGCAAACCGTGGCGAAAGACGCGGGCAGCTAAGAAATCCGCGTAAAGGCCCACCATCTGCGCGCTGTCCCGCGCGTCTTCCTTGCCTGCGCCCAGCTGCGAGCCGGCCATGTCCATGAAGTGGCCGCCCAACTGTTCGATGGCGGCCTGGAACGACAGCCGCGTGCGCGTGCTGGCCTTCTCCGTGTAAAACGCCAACGCCTTTCCTTGCAAGTCCTGGGCATGGGTGGTCCGGTCCTTCTTGAGCACGTCCGCCTGCCTTAGCAAGGCTTCCAACTCGGCCGGCGTGAGGTCCGTCACGGACAACAGGTGGCGTGGTCGACGCAAAGCCATATTCTATCCCTGTTTGATTTTGGCCGTCATCCAATGCGGGTGCCGTGCCGTCTGCGTGCTCAACGCGTACAGCGCGCCGAAACCGGCGCTTTGGCGCTGGTCGAACGTACTGTTCCGGCCGTACGTCGCCTGCACCCGCTGGTAGAGGCCGTCCGGTGCCTTGCGGGCGATGACGTGCGCCGCGCCCTTGTACAACTTGAGCTTGACCCATCCGTTCACCTGGGTTTGCGTCGCGTCCATGAACGCGTTCACCGCATCCATCGCCGGCGAATGCCACAACGCCGAATACGCGTACTCGGCGAACGTCTGGTCCATCGTGCTTTTCAGTTGGTTCAACTCGCGCGGCAGGCACGCTTTTTCCAGGTCCGCGTGCGCCGCAATGATGACCAACGCCGCCGGGCACTCGTAGTACTCGCGGCTCTTGAGGCCGATGACGCGGTCTTCGATGTGGTCGATGATGCCGATGCCGTGCGCGCCTGCCAACCGGTTCAATTCTTCGATCAATCCGGCGCCGTGTTGCGGCATGGTTTGGCCGTCCAGATCCGCTTGCTGAAGTACGCCTTGTGCGAAGTGCAGCGTCAATATCTGCGGCCCATCCGGCGTTTGGTCCAACGGTTTGACCCAGTCCAACGCGTCTTGCGGCACTTCCTGGTCCTCGATCTCGATGGGCCCGCCGCACACCGATCGGCCCCACAAGTTGGCGTCCACGCTGTACCCCGTCTTCTTGATGGGCACCGGAATGCCTTTTTCTGCCGCGTATTCCAGCTCTTCCTCGCGGTTCAACTGCCAGTCCCGCACCGGTGCCAGGACTTTGAGCTGCGGGTTCAATGCTTTGACCGAGACTTCGAAACGCAAGTAATCGTTACCCTTGCCCGTGCTGCCATGCACGACGGCATCCGCACCCAACGTCTCGGCCGCCTGCACGAGGTACTTGGCGATCAGGGGCCTTCCCAGCGCCGTCGAACACGGGTACGTGCCTTGGTACAAGCAGTTGGCAAAAACGGCTGGCCTGACGTAGTCCTTTACGAATTCATCTTTTCCATCGATGATGTCAGCCGTTACCGCACCCAGCGTCAACGCTTTTTGCCGGGCCTGCTCCATCCCTTGCTCTTGGTACTCTTTTTGGCCCAGATCGACCGTGACGGTGGCCACCTGAAGGCCCAAGTCCTGCAGCAACGTCAATAGGATGGACGTATCCAACCCCCCGCTGTAGGCCAGTACGACTTTTTGGCATGATTGGTATTCGGCCTTATTGGGAATCTTCTGCAGTAGGTCCATGAACGTTTTCCACTCCCTATCGTTGGTCGGATGTTGTTGCGCTGCGTCTATCGGATGCGCCGCGAAGACAAACCAAGGAAACGCGTCTTTTATTAAGATTCCGACGCAAATAAAACAAAAAAATCAAAAAATGATTCAAATGATACATCGTTTGCCTTACGCCAAAAAACCACCGGCGTTGTCCGTGGCCGCACGCGTGGCCGCTGTGCTGTCTGCCGACCTGCATTACGCCAAGTCCATCGAACTTTGCATCGCCAACCGTTCGGCCATCGCATCGCAATTGGCCAAAAAACTGAAACTGCCTGCGCAAGCCGTCAAGGTCGCCGTCACCCGCTGGGCCCAACGGCAACAGGCCTCAAGCGTCTCGATGGTGGAACGCACCCGCCGCATCCTCTCGCGCACCACGCTCCACCTACAGGACGACGTCGGCGTCCGGGTGTTGGAGAACGATCGGCTGACGCACCGCGCCGTCTTTGCGTTGCAGGACGAGCGCATCCTGTCCATCGTCATCAGCGCCAAGAGCATCACGCTGATTGGTCCGCCCCAGAGCCTTGCAGCGGTCGAACAAAAACTCGGCGCCCACATACTCAAGCGCCTGGACGGCTTGTGCCTCCTGCAATTGTCTTCATCCGAGGAAATCGAGGACGTGCCCGGCGTGTACGCCGCGGTGCTGGACGCGCTGGCCCGCCGTGGCATCAACGTCCTGGAAAGCTCGTCCTGCTACACCGACACCAACATCGTGCTGAACCGCTCGGATGCCCTCAAAGCGTTCGAGGCGCTGGAAGAGCTCTGCGGCAAACGCCGGATTTGACGGCCCTCGCCCGGCATGCTATGCCGCCGTGCGCAGCAACCGGATCACCAGCAGGATGACAGCGATGACCAACAACAAGTGCAGCAATCCGCCGAACGTGTACGAACTTAGGTTTCCCGTCAACCACAACAACAATACTATGATGATCAGCAGTTCGATGGCATCCATCCTTTTCCCACCCCCGCTTGCCCCAAATAGGCCTCTTAAGTGGTGATGGTCTGCATTTTTTTCAGATGGGTTCCGTTGGCTTTGAGGACCATAAATAAGGCATCGCGATTCGCTGCGCTGCCACTAAAAGAGCCGGTCTTACCATTGTTTTTCGACACATTTTTGGCATCCGGACTCCACGGCGCGGTCGCGGGTATATTGCCAAGGGTTATTACCTAAGAGCGCCATAATGATGAAATGCACAAACCCACCAAGTTCAAGAAGCCGCAAAACCCGAACTGCCAGTGGGGCAAACCCACCGAATTCGAACACAAACGCCGCCCGAAACGCTAAACCCGATTCAGGCTCTTTTTTTATCGATACCCAGCGTACGCTTTATGCTTCAACCTTTTGGAAATCAAGAATCCGGTCTTTGCCCTTTTTCCGGATTAATATACTCGGATCACGTATGTTAGTCTATGCGTCTACTGTGGTTGGGTTTGCTGGCGGCACTTTTCGTAGGGTGCACTGATCTGCTCACCGACAGCGCAGACGCGTCCTGGAAAACCCACGATGGAATTCGATTTTCGATTGACTATCCTTCCAATTGGGACGTCGAATCCACGGAGACGGGTGCGGTCTTTAATTCCCCGTTTAAAGGGGCTAGCCTCCAGGCCGGCTACTTCCCACTGGATTCCGAAAATGAAACGCTGGATTCGTACGTCGCGGAAAACAAGAACCAGTTGAATCCCGATTTGCTCAATGAAATAAGTTCACCCGAGTACCAGGTTGAACGCATCGAACTTTTGTCCGAAGCGAATCGCACCATCCAAGGGCAACGCGCCTGGGAGTTGGAATTTCGCACGACGTTGAAGTCCGGACTCAAGGTCCGCCAAAAGCAGATTTATCTCGTCAAAAACCGTACGGCATTCGTCGTCACGGGGTCTGCCACCGATGATGCGTTCAGCAAACACGTGATTGTTTTTGACCGCGCATTTGCCTCATTCTTGATTAAGTAAGTGGTTGCGTTCAGGCGAAGATTTTCATAAAGCAGGAGCTGAGCCGTTGGGAGAGTGCGGCCGCCGGGAATCGAACCCGGGCAACCAGCTTGGAAGGCTGGAATCATACCAAAATCCGCGCGATTCCAACAATGGAAGGGCGCTTTAGACCACGGCCGCTTTTCACTCTTTCT
>Ga0080064_1002191_pt1 | contig 34553 bp, 36 predicted proteins | sample Subgrocontami54m_FD_69260 | JGI IMG/M metagenome (GOLD analysis project Ga0080064, IMG submission 69260) | Subsurface groundwater microbial communities from S. Glens Falls, New York, USA - GMW46 contaminated, 5.4 m (SPADES assembly) (version 2) ...
GGGTGCTTTTCACCTTTCCCTCACGGTACTCGTTCACTATCGGTAGACTTTGGTATTTAGCCTTGGATCGTGGTCGACCCTGATTCCCACACAGTTTAAATCGTGCTGCATGGTACTTAGGAACAGACTATCGGAAGCATACATTTCGCGTACACGGCTTTCACGTTCTTTGGCGGACCATTCCGGATCCTTCTGCTATATAGACTTCATCGAATATCGTCTGCCCTACAACCCTGCAATAAATTGCAGTTTAGGCTGTTCCGCTTTCGCTCGCCGCTACTGACGGAATCTCATATGATTTATATTCCTGGCGTTACTTAGATGTTTCAGTTCACGCCGTACCCCGCCAAACGCTATAGATAATCTTGCGACTATAATTTTACGTTTGGCTGTCGCCCAAAGCGACAGGTTGCTCCATTCGGAAACCACCGGATCAAAGGTTGATGGCACCTCCCCGATGAGTATCGCCGCCGTCTGCGTCCTTCCTCGGCCAAAGTCTCCTAGGCATCCATTATTGGCATTATGAGTAGACTAGAAACTACGCTCAGAAAGACTGAACGTAGTATAAAAAACTTTCTCTTCACTTTTCAAAGAGCCATCTTTCATCAGCGATGAGATAGTATCGTGTAACGTATAGTTGAAACTAACGCGTAGACGATAAATATCTGAACGCTCCTGTATTCTTTCGAATAAACCCTCCCTATTCTTAGAGGGCTTGTTCCAAAGAACAAACCTTCGCTAAAGCTACGGCTTGCGAGCAAAACTCCTTTTCCCATCGACTCTGTGGCTTGCCATCCGAAGCCTTCGGCGTAGGGTGGACTCGAGGAGATTTCCCTCGACTTCGCTCGGGATGAACTTCTCATCTCTTCCACTAGCCCTCTTCCTCGCGTTTGCTTGCACTGAGCAAGCGAAGCGCGCCGAAGTGTGGACTCGAGGAGATTCGAACTCCCGACCTTCGCTATGCAAAAGCGACGCTCTACCAACTAAGCTACGAGCCCAAATAGCATTTGTCTGCAGTCTAAAGCTTTAGTTTATTGCATTTCACCAAGGACTAACGACTACTAACCATGCTTAATCAGGTCTGCAGCTGAAAAACGAATTGTTAAACAAACCAGAAGAAAACGAGCTTTTGCGAAGACAACCTTCCCTTTTACGGGGTTAGAAAAAAATCTTGAGTAAATGCCATCATAAAACGCGTTTCGTTACGGTTTGTAAAAGCTAGTTTATCAGAGGCACTAGGGTATGTCAATAGGTACAAAAGAATCCTTTTAAACCCCATACCCTTAGAGATATCGGTCACGCATTACGTTTAAAGAGCCGAAAAAAGTTAGATAAACAGTACTCCTAGGAGGCTTGCACCGATAAGAGCTAGCATGCTCAATGTGAGCTTGATACCAAACTCCCTTGACCCGAGAAGAAAACTATAGACACTTTTACTCAGGAGATTTACACCGTTTGCGAGAACAAATGCCCACAACCCCAACTGGAACTCTATTGATCTCCCGGCAAGGCTGGCGGTATTTATCATTACCGCATCAATCCCGGTAAGTGCCGCTAGGCCTGAAGCAAACAAAAAACCTGTCTCCCCAAAGTATATATAGGCAATTTTTGAAACGATACTGACCATAAAAAAAATAAAAGCGAACTTGAGCGCCGGTCCGATATCGAAAATGGCGTCTTTGACTTGCTCCTGCATATCGGTCTTTCTGTGCGATTTTTGTCGTTCTTTCTGAAAAAGAAAGAAAAGGCTGATACAACAGGCTGCAACGATAAGAGAAAGAATTGATGGCAAGAGGTGAAAAAAGAAGAGTATGTTCATCGAGATAATCAGAAAAGCGATCTGAAAAAAACTTGCTGCATTAGCAAAGATAGCAGCTGCGATGAGATGATTTACCTGCTTTGACTCTTTACTTTGCTTTGCAAGTGATTGCGTCGTTGCAGTACTGGATATGAGCCCTCCTATCACGCTGGCTAGAAGCCATCCTTTCTTCTGCCCTATCGTTCGTTCGAGTATATAACCCACTACATCAACGCCGGTGATAAGCGCTACGATAAACCATAATTTAAATGGGTTCACCAACTCAAGCTCTTGTAGCTTACTTATCTCTATGCCGACAGTCTGCAGAAAAGAAATAAGACCTGGGATGTCAGAAAGCGCATAGGCCTTATTCGGCAAGAAAGGGAGAATAACGAGTGCGATGATCGCATACCCGATAAACGCATTGACCTGTTCTCGTCGCACATCGCGCACGAAAGCCTTAATTTCTTCCTTGCGGGAAAGCAGCAGAATGAGAAATACAGTAAGCGCTAAAATAAGCTGAATGGGTATCAGGTCAATCATGAGGATGATCCCTATGACAAAGCTGTATATGATTGCTAGTTCTGTTGTCACACCCGTATCCTTTGTTTCACGAGTATCAAGAATGTAAAACACGAGAAGCAGGAGCATGAAGACAGCGCTTAACAGGAGAGCAAGCGCCTCATATGTAGGCAGGAGGAGCCCGACAAGAGCACCAAGCCCTGTAATCAAAGAGAAACTCCTTAAGCCTAAAACCGCTGTTGGACTCTTTCCTTCTCTTCCGGCCTTCTTCTCATTAATTTCTCGTTCAAATCCGATAACACCACCCAGAATAAACGCGAGTATAAGCTTTAAAGGCACAGCTAATTCCATAATCAAGAGATTATAGCGCAGAGCTGGTTATATGCAAGCAGCTCTCCCCTGTATGCCGCGCCTCCTCTTGACAAAAAAGAAAAGCTGTTTATACTGACAGAGTCACTATGATCTATCTTGAAGCAATAGCAATGATGATGCCGAACCTTTCGTAAGGAGGCTTAATCATAAGTAATGTGCCTCCTGGACGGGAGGTTTTTTATTTTTAGAAGAAACAAAACAACATAGAAATCAAGAGAGATGGTAAGAGACTTGGCTCGATGACCCATCCGGCAACCTCGACAGTGTCGAACGGTGCCCCACCCAAGCCTGAAAAGGAAGGATTTGTCTCATATTAACGATATAGACTTACCTCTCTTTTTTAGAGAGGTTTTTTATTTTTATGCTTACTCTAACTGAACGACAACAACTACCAGGAGTACGAGGAGAACAATCTCCCAACTTTGAGGGCGTGCTTACTGCTCATGATATGGGCAGAATCGTTATAACGCCAGCTCTTACCGAGGTGTATGCTGCTGCCGGCTCCACAGCTATCTATAAGGCTGATGAGATATCAGCACAGATCACTATAGGAGACTGGTTTAAATATAAGCTTCGTGATAGATCCTCTGATGGTCCTGGATGGAAGACAAGCCCTCTCACAGACTGGCATTACGATCATCCTGATGACAGATTTCCCTTAGGTTCAGCTGTGGAAGAATCCACATACTGGCTTGATCCCCGCTATCCCATAACCGATGTTTTTGCAGATGAAGCAGCGTCTTTTATTAGCAACCCCTTTGACGCACTTCCCTACAGTGATCCTACACCTGAAGCGCTCCAAGTATGGCATGGACGATGGCAAGAGGTTGTATCACATGATCAGGCTGTCTATCCTGGCTTTTACTCGTTAAAGGCAATCCCTGAACTGCGAAGACATATCTTAGAGACCAGTAAAGATATCCTTAAGACGAAAGGATACCAGTACCTTACAGCCATCCCTACATGGTTTCATACCGCCAAGATGTATGAACATCTCGGTTTTTCTTATATTTATGAAAGCGATGCAGAAGCGGTAGCAGCACTTTCTTCCCGCCTACCCTTTACGTCTCGTCGTGAGAGGGTTGAATCAAGTTGGATGGTTATGAGACAATTCTGGGCACACCTGGCAGAAACACAAGGATATGTTCCGGAAGAACTTGCAGGTGATGCAACTATCCTACGAGACGATACTGGAAACTTACTTACCTATCCATTAACTATGGAAAGGAACCTATGGATGTATCAAGAAGTCGCATGACACAACTTATTACCAGAAAACAAACGCTTGAAAAAATCGCAGAGCTTGGCTGGCGCGAGGAAAAAACGCGGGACTATATTAAACGTGAGCTTCAAGATACTCCTCTGTGGGAGGAAAAAACAGCGTTGATCTACAGCATTGGCAAGGGAACGCCTGTTTTCTTCCGCGCAGAGCTAGACGGACTGCAGACGACAGCCGGTGTAAAGCACGTTTGTGGCCATGCTGCTCACCTCGCTTCGCTCATGGGAGCCTATGAATATTTTACATCCTCTCCTCCGGCCGGTTTTCAGATCTACTTTGTCTTTCAACCATGTGAAGAAGGTTTTCCCAGTGGGGCCCAGTTCATTAGTGATTCTTTCCCTGAAATAAAAAAATGTCGTATGGGGTTTGCCTTTCATGCCTTCCCATCAGAAAAAACGGGAGAGCTCATCAATCCTGTCTTTGCCAGTGGCGACTACTTCGAGATCAAGTTTGAGGGGAAAGGCACCCATATTAAGAACAAATACCTGCCAAGAACGACAGACGCTCTTCTTCTTGCTTCAAAACTTGCACAAACGATCAATAAGACGAAGAAGAAAGATTTCCTCATCAACGCGGGAACGCTTACTGCTGGGGAAACGCCGAATAGTATTGCCGGCAACGCTCTGGTAACAGGCGATGTCCGAGCCTTAACCGATACAGCACGTGCTGCTGCCGAACAATGGATACGAACCGAGGTAGCAAAGCTGCAAAAAACCACTTCAGTAAAAATCTCTCTTCTGTATAGTACTGTCTATCCTATCCTGAAGAATAATAAGCGAGCCATACAACGCTTAGAAAAAATCCTCCCCGTCAAAAAAAAGCTTACTTCCTTTGCTACGGAAGACTTCTCTCTTCTTCCTACGGAAAAGATCTTTCTCTTAGTAGGAACCGGGGAGAAACAGGATCTCCATGAAGTAGCATTTACCTTTCCTGAAAAAGCCTTGGAGAAACTGTATGGGTATTGGATAACACTCGGAGAAAATCTACAAGAGATTATTGAGGTCTAATTTGCCACGAACTTTTCTTCTTTGCCTTCCATTGAGAGCCAACGTTCTGCTTCCAGAGCTGCTGCTGCGCCGAAGCCTGCTGCTGTTATAGCCTGACGATAGGAACGATCATGGACGTCTCCTGCTGTGAAGACACCGGGAATATTGGTGTGATAATGATTCTGTACTTTAATATAGCCGTCGTTATCAAGCTCTATACCCTTAAAAATTTTTGTATTCGGTATGTGACCAATAGCGACGAAGATCCCATCGACTGGCATCTCTTTACTCTCACCTGTTGCACTATTCTTCACCGTTGCTGACTGCACGCGAATATCCCCTTTTACTTCAGTTATCTCAGAGTTATAGAGTGGTGTTATCTTTGGGTTCTCTTTTACCCGCTGTTGCATAATCTCACTCGCTCGAAAACTATCCCGGCGATGGATAAGTGTTACCGAGTTAGCTACTTTTGAGAGAACGAGTGCTTCTTCCATGGCACTATCCCCACCACCGACGACAAAGACATTTTTATTTCGGAAAAACATCGCGTCACACGTAGCACAGGAAGAAACACCTTTCCCGATAAGCGCTTCTTCACCGGGAACACCCAGCCACCGAGCATCTGCACCACTGGCGATAATTACTGCCTTTGCTTGATATTCCTTATCGCTTGTTTTCAGGGTGAATGGTTGCTTTGAGAAATCTGCTTCTTGTAAAGCAACATCTACAATCTCTGCTCCGTGGTGTTCTGCTTGTTTGCGCATATTCATCATAAGATCTGGTCCTTGGATACCCTCAGGAAATCCAGGAAAATTCTCAACAAGTGATGTTAACTGTAACTGCCCACCCCATTTTTCACCGGCAATAACCAGTGTCTTAAGATTTGCTCGGGTTGTGTAGATAGCGGCTGTTAAACCTGCGGGGCCAGAACCAATAATAATGACGTCGTACATATATCTATTATAAACAAAAACGGCGAAAGTGATAACTGTGGAGAGCTTTTAAGCCATTACTGAAGTGCTTCATCGATGGCTCGCTTATAACTATCTTTTCCTTGTGCACCGATCAGCGACTTCACCGGCTGACCATTTTTGAAGACAAGAACGGTTGGAATACTCATGATTCCGAAGGTTCCGGCAACTTGTGGGTTATCATCGACATTCATCTTCCCAACTTTTACTTTTCCCTCGTAATCTTTTGCGAGTTCATCAATAATTGGTGAAACAATTCTGCAGGGGGTACACCATGGAGCCCAGAAATCAACCACTACAGGAATATCGCTTTTTACGACATCTTGATCAAAATTAGCATCGGTAAAGTGAATATCTGACATGTTTTAGTTCTCAGTTATCTGTTGTCGGTTTTCAGAATCTTGTTGATCAGTTTTCTGTTTATCGGTCTTATAAACAGACTGACTGATAAACTGCTATCTGAAAACAGAAACCCGAAAACTGACAACCGACTTATTCCATTGTCTGCTCGGGGCCATTGTTGCGGAAAGCATCAATAAAGCGAACTATCCGAGCGCTATCGACAGTATCCATCGTATCAAGGCGTGACCATGCTGTCAAGGCAATCCGATACGGCATGTTTGGTCGAGGAATAACAATCATTTTGAACGGCTTCTTCTCCTCAACAACAGCTGCAAGTTGTTTTTTTAGATCGGTACAGTCATTACTCTTCCAGGCTGGATCAGATAAAGAAGCACTCTCTGTTCCCTGTTTACTACTCGACGCTTTTCCGGTATCGGCTCCTAAAGCACAGTTGTAGGAAATTATGATATAACCATGCTCAAGCGAGTGAACGAGATTCTCGTCAGGATATCGTGGAGTATCGAAGACCCCTGGCCGTGTCCAATCAGCATAGTGATTACCACTGGTTGGTGGATTGGTTTTATACGCGACGCGCTTACCGACTGGAACGTGTGTTCTTCCCTCGCTTGCATAAAACGTTCCCGGGCTTGGCGCTGCAGATCGCTTGGCGAAGTAAAGCCCTCCGGCAAAAACGATAACTGTTGCTAGTGCAATAAGTATCCACTTCATAGTGATCTATTGTACACTTCTGTCATGTCTTTTTCTACCCCTATCCTAAGTCTTCTCGTTTTGAGTGAAGAAAATGAAACCATTGTTCAGCAAAAGCAAAGACGAGCTTGAATGGTGTTTCAATAATGAAATCAAAAAGGAAAATGAGGATATTTATCTGTGATATACCCGCTGTGAGATGCCGCCCGACTCGAACAACAGGCATGAAAAGGAAGTCCACAAAGGGCGTAAAGATACTCGTTCTCTCACCGACTGTGTAGAGATTAGCGGTCAGACTTATTCGGTAAGAAAGGAACGAAACGATAGTTAAGAAGAAAACAAAAATTACTTTACTGATAGGGTTAAATGCCAAAAGGTCTAAGACATAGTTAATACCGCCAAAGGAAATAACGAAAGCCAGTATCCACAAAATAGTGAAGATGATGGCAATTGGTTTTTGTTTTGCTCGTTTTCTGGTAATGGAGAGTTCCTCCCCGAGTACCGGCTTATCATGAAAGAGCACTTCTCCTATATGCGAAGCAATACGTTTTGAGTTATCCTGCCCCGGAGTTCTAATAAAAAGACTCACGACAATCATTAAGAGAGGCGGCATCGACGTATTGACGACAATCGACTTCCAGAGAATCTCACCATAGACTAATCGCTCATAAGTTCCTTCAACAGCAAAGGCAAAAATAACTTTCGTAAACAGAATAAACAACACACTTCTCACGATGGCACGGCGTATCTTGGCTTGAATTCCGGAGTATCGTCTATTACAAGCATCAAAAATCGCTTTCTCAAGCTCTATTTGATCAGTCACCAAGCGTCTTATATCCGACTTTCTTTTACGTAAGATGTCCTCAAGAATGAAAAACGTCGCGGTGCGGCGCTTAACATAGGTATAGATCCGTTCTTTTCGCGGGTGTTTCAGCTGGCTAAGAATCTCTTTATACCCTTCGATAAAATGCTCTGCTACTGTATCGCTGGTTTCCGCATTGAGTGGTCCAAAGTAGAGTTTGAAAAGATGGTAGCGCAAGAACGCCAAGTCATCTCGTGAGAAAGCACGACGAACAGCAAGGTACACTTGTGCGTTTTTTGTCTCCTCAGAATCATCGGTGATCGCAATCTGATCCTTGAGAATCTGATACATGAAGTTATTGACACTCTCTTTTTCAGGATTAGGATTAACGATGTGTTCAATATCCGAAGACATTAAGTGATATATCCACTCATTAACCGTCGTCTCAGAAATTTTATGCTGCTTGAGCACCTTTAGTCGGAGGCTTAAGAAGTAATTGATCGAATCCTCAACTTTTTTGACATCTGACTGAGGAACTGCATTATCCCCCAGGTATCGAGCCCAAACAAGCTCTCGGACGAGGGGTTCTGCAGTCGTTTGTGCATTCCCCCCCAGAAGCAGCCTTCGCTTTAAGATACGCTCAATTGCAGCTCGAAGAATCACCTCGTCTTCTCGATATTCCATGGCGTTTCGGAGTTTTTCGTACCATACCGCGACTTTTGAAACGACAGGATTTACTCGTATTTTTTGTTCGTGATTGGGACTGTCATGTCGTTCAAAATTACTGATAACAACACCAGCCAAAGGAGAAAGACGAAGTGTTGGTAGATTCATATAGTCAATCTGTATTATATAGTATTGTTGAGAATTTGCTTAGGGTGTTGCTGGATCGTTTGAAGAAGCTTTGTAGCCAGTACTCGCAATCACTTTGCACAAGTGTTCTACGCTCACTTGTTCAGGATCAAACTCGACCTCGGTGGTGCTTTTTGCATAATTCGTTTTTGCTTTTTTTACTCCTTTTGTATCCTCTAAATCACCATCAATACTCATTGCGCAACTTGTACAGTGCATCCCCGTTATGTGCAGTTGTATCTTTTTCATATGCTTAACTCTTTACTTGTATTGTTCCCTCATACATTCCCATACTACACATGAAGGCAAGAGTTCCTGGATTTTCAGGAGCAGTAAAGGTGATTGTATCACTTGACCCCAATGGTACAACCCTTTGAATACCAAGCTTCGGAATAGTGAATGCTTGTGTACAACCGGCTCCCGAAGTATTATTCAGATGTAATGTTATTTGTGATCCTGCTCGAACGCTGAAATGAGTAGGTGTATAGCCGTCATTTTGAATAAAAATCGTTGCTTCTTTCACCGGATTACTTTCTTGAGCGCTCAGTACGTCAGAGTCCCTACAAATACTAAGGACACAGTAGGCATTTTTTGCCACTGAGGTCAGCGTCCACTCGCTTCCCGAGAGAGCGAGTACATTATTCAGATTAAATAAAGAGAGAAGGATAATAGAAAACGCAGCGATTTTCATAAATCGATCGTGCATGACTCCACCAATTCTCGTTGCCAGATAACCCAGGATGAAAAATATCGGTGACGTACCTAAAACAAAGACAAAAAGAATCGTAGCACCCAGAAGTGGAGTTCCTGTGCCGATCGCAAGCGCCATCATCGCCTGAGTAGTACCACAGGGAATAAAAACCGTTAAGAATCCTAAAAGAGCGGGGCTAAAAACATCGTTTCGCTTCGACTGTTTTCGAATCAACCTTGTTAAAAAATGTGGTGGCTGTAGAACAAAGTAACGAAATAGTGGATGAACATTTAAAATATTGAGCGCTGTACCCACCATAAATATTATAACAACAAGCTGTAGAACGATCTGAAATGAAAGGGAAAGTTTAAAAAACGATCCAAGCCACCCAAGAAGGAACCCAAGAAGTGTATAAGCGATTAACTTCGCTGTGAGAAACGAGAGAATAGGTAGGGCATTTCCCTTTGTCTCGAGCTTGTGCTGAAGCCTATCCCCTTCACGCTGTGCAAGCGTTGCAGCCAGAAGACCTCCTTGCACCGCCATACAGGTAAGCCCCCCGGTGAGAAGACCTGTCATAAAAACAGTCAGTATATTTACATTCTCAAACATACATTGAGTATATCACGATTTATAGTCGCAGTCGTTTTAATAGTAAGGAATTTGTCACAACAGAGAGAGAACTTAATGCCATCGCCACCGATGCGAAAATAGGATTAAGGAGTAGCTGAAAGAACGGATAAAGGGCTCCCATTGCAACTGGAATTAGAATGACATTGTAACCAAAAGCCCAGAAAAGGTTCATCTTAATTGTTCGCATGGTTTTTTTTGATAAATCAATTGCTGAAGCAACTGCTTTTAAATCTTTACTAATCAGTATGATGTCCGCCGCTTCAATCGCCACATCAGTTCCTGAACCCATTGCTATTCCTATATTTGCAGCTGCTAAAGCAGGTGCATCATTAATGCCGTCTCCTACCATGGCGACTATTCCCCCCTCAGCTTGAAGTTTTCGTATCTCTGCTTCTTTTTGGTCAGGCAACACTTCTGCCAGTACGCGATTGATACCTAGTTTTTGTGCAATTGCCTTTGCAGTACGCTCATTATCGCCAGTTATCATCACCACTTCAATTTCTCGTTCTTGTAGAGAGGTAACTCCTTCTTTGGCAGAATCTTTTATCGTATCAGCAACAGCAATGAGACCTGCTAGTTTTCCTTTTACAGCAAGTAGCATAACTGTTTTTCCTTCAGTCTCAAGTTTACTTATTTGTTGTAAAGCAATTGTATAATCAATCTGTTCTCGATCCATAAGCTTCCTATTTCCCAAAAACACTTTTTGTCCACGTAGTATCCCTTCCACTCCTTTTCCTGCTATTGCTTGAAAGCGAGTCACACTCTCATGTTTTACTTTTTCCCCTTCTGCTTTTTTGACGATTGCTTCAGCAAGTGAGTGTTCTGATCCTTTCTCAAGAGATGCAGCAAGTCGTACTATTTCATCTATCGGCATGTTCGTAACTGAGATAACATCAGTTACTTCAGGTTTCCCATTCGTGAGTGTTCCAGTTTTATCAAAGACTATCGTATTTACTCTGTTTGCGAGCTCCAAACTTGCAGCGTCTTTTATGAGGATACCTCGTTGTGCACCTACTCCAGTGGCGACCATAATGGCTGTTGGGGTAGCAAGTCCCATGGCGCAAGGACAAGCAATAATGAGAACAGCTACAGTGTTCAGCATTGCATAGAGAAAGGACGGGTTAGGGCCAAATAGATACCATATACCAAAAGTGGCAAACGCAAGCATGATGACAATCGGTACAAAGTAGGAAGATATGGTATCTGCAAGTCTTTGGATAGGAGCTTTGCTGCCTTGTGCTTCCTGCACAAGCTTTATTATCTGAGCAAGCATCGTATCAGACCCTACCCTCATCGCTTTGTAGATGAACGTGCCGGTTTTATTGATTGTAGAGCCAATGACCATGTCGCCTGTTGCTTTATCAACGGGTATACTTTCACCACTAATCATTGATTCATCAATTGAAGACTCCCCTTCAAGTATTTCTCCATCAACGGGAATTTTTTCACCGGGTCTAACGCGAATAACATCGCCCACTTGCACCTCTTCAATAGGAATATCTCTTTCCTTACCATTTTTGACAACTCGTGCTGTCTTTGACTGCAACTCGACGAGTTTTTTAATAGCGCTGGATGTTCCCGCTTTTGCTTTCATTTCAAAATATCTGCCAAGCAGAATCAAACCAATAACAATAGTTGCCACGTCAAAATATGGCATTATCTCAACTCCTAATCCCATAAATACTTGCGGGAAGAAAATAACAAAAGCAGAATAGAGATACGCAACAGTTGTGCCCAATGCAACAAGCGTATCCATATTAGACGTTCTATGCTTTAAGGCAGCAATGGCGGTTCTATAAAATTCTAATCCTGCCCAGAATTGCACAGGCGAAGCTAGAAGAAGCTGTACCCAGAAATTACGTAAAAACGCAGGCGCAGTACTCATCAGTCCTGGAAAACTTCCCCAGAGGATTAAACCACCAAGAACTAAACTAATTACCACCTTATTTCGTAACTCGTGTAGTTCTTTTTTCTTCTCAGCAATTGTTATCTCTTCGCTCTTTTCTTCAAGCTCAAGCGTGTAGCCTGTTTTGGCGATAGAATGAGCCAACTGTTGAGGAGTACAGGTGTCGTTATCATAGTTTACTGTTGCTTTTTCAGTAGCAAGGTTTACAACCGCGTCTTTAACCCCTGGCACTTTCTTCAGAGCACGCTCAGTAACTCTAACACACGAGGCGCAGTGCATCCCTTTAAGGAGAAATGATTGCTTAATTTCAGCCATATTATCGGACCACTATCTTTCCATGGAACATATTCATACCACAAGAGATTTCATAGGTGCCTTCTTTTTTTGGTGTTACGGGAATAGCTGTCGTCTTATTTAGTGGCAAGTATTTGCGTATCTTAAACGCTGGAAGGACGACTTCTTCAAGACATGAGCTGGAATCACGGCGTAAAAAATTCAACGTTGTAGTTCTTCCATGAGGTATTGAGATAACTTCCGGTGAATACCCTCCTTTAACGATAATATCTATGCTGTTAGCATTGACAACCAAAGCTTCTTCGTCTTTTCTCATGAGAAAAAACCAGTACGTAAAAAAAATACCCCCAATACTGAATAATGCGACGAGTAATGAATCTATTTCCATACGTTATTTCCTTAGGAAAAAGGCAGTCTTTACATCTCTCATAAATACTTTCTACCAACTCTTTAACCATTGCCGCATTTGGTCAATCTCTTTTGTTTGTGTCGTAATGATGTCATCAGCAAGCTTCTTCATTTCTGGACGCTCGGTTCCATTTTTCAGCATACTTGCCATCATGACTGCCATCTGATGATGTGGGATCATCTCTTCAACAAAGACTTTATCGAAATCAGATGCTTGCTCAAGACCTGTTATATCGGATGCATCACCCATCATACCCATATGCATACCGCTACCGCCAAACATGCCATGTTGACCCATTACATCTTCTCCCGTAGGAACTTCTTTTCCAAACCAATCTTTATACCAACCTTTCATTTGCGTTATTTCTCTCCCTTGTGAGTCAATTATGTTTTGTGAAAGCTGCTTCACTTCTGATCGTTTTGCTTTTATTTCTGCAAGTCTTGCCATAGTAATGGCATCTTCATGATGAGGAATCATTTGTTCAATAAAGTGGGCATCAAGGATATCTGCATTTCGCATTGTACTTTGTGAGCCCAACTTACTATCCATAATTCCTGTAGAATTTGTTTGTAAAACTGTCGTCATAAGAAGCCATACGGCAACTCCTCCAAGAACAGCCCCTACGAATCCATATGTGAGTTGATTATTATTCATTGTTCATCTCCATTCTTTACGATTTTTTCTTAAAGACCTGCATGATTTCAGAAATTGCTTCCTCTTTTTTCCCTTGACTCATAGCATCTGCAACACAAGTTTTGAGGTGATTTTCAAGAAGAAGGTTGCCTGTTTCTTTTAAGCCACTTTCAACAGCTTGCATCTGATGCATGACATCAATACAGTAGGTGTCACTTTCTACCATAGAAATTACTTTTTCCAGATGCCCTCTGGCGATTTTCAGACGATGGAGAATGCGCTCTTGTGTATCCTTAGGTCGAAACATAGACTGGCTGGAGATATCCCCCCAGTGGGGATATAATAGCAAGGATTATAAGCTGTGTCAAGATGATTTACCCAACCGCGCTCCACATAGAGACGGTTTCAAGTCCTTTAAGATCAGTAACAAGAATATTCCTTCCTTCATAGGAGATAAGTCCTTTCTTTTTTAACATTTCCATTTCAACACTCACTGTCTCGCGTGTCATCCCAATAAGTGAGGCAATATCCTGATGCGTTAACGGCACATCGATACGAACTGCCCCTTTCCGCTCTTCTCCATAGTGCTGGACACAGATAACAAGCATCGAAGCAACTTTTGCTAGCGCATTGCCATAGACAAGATACTGCATCCGCTCAAATGTGGTATTTAAACGAATGAGCATACTGCTGGTAATTTGAAAAAGGACTTCTGGGTTAGTTTTTAGATAGGTAACAAACTCCTCGCGAGGAGAACGAAAGACTTCAACTGGTGTTAGTGATTCATAGTAGTAGTAGAGCGGTCGGCCTGTTATCGCCCATCGAACAGGAAAGAAATCATAAGGCTTAAAGATGAGCAGGGATAATTCTTCTCCGTCTTTTGAAATAGCAAAAAATCGTACATACCCCTCTTTTATGAAATACACGCCTTGCGGCGTGTCTTCAGCTCGTAAAATCATCTCACGTCTCTTATAGAAAAGACGTTGGTAGCCTGAGAAAAAGGATAAGAGACTGGTCGCTGCCTGCTCTTCCATACTGTTATTATACACGAGAGTCAGTTGATTGTAAGAAATCATACAAAAGAAGCGTAGGAAGTGTTACTGCATAGATAACATTTTTGCTCTATAGTGTTTGTACTATGGAAACGCGAAACGCAGCAATATCAGAGGATAATCAATATGAAAAAACTATTTTCTTCAATTTCACCGCTCATGTATGAACGATTTCTTTCAAAAGAAAGAGAAAAACTCCTCGTTGTCACTAGAACCCACTGGATAACCATACTTCCTCAGATGTTTCTCCTTAGTCTCTTTACCCTCCTTGTCGGAGGAATTTGTATAGTTGGGACTGTTTTGTTTGCTTTGCCACTTCCATATGTCTTACCTGGCCTTCTCCTTCTCCTCCTTGTAAGCAGCCTGGTTGGTTGGTATACGCTTGTCTCTTGGTACTACCACCTCTATATCATAACGACCGGAAAAATTCTCGAGTACCGCTACGTCCCCTTTCTTAGCCATGCTATAAATGATGTCCTCCTCGATCAGGTACGCTGTACCGAAATCGATATAGCAAAAAACGGCTGTATAGCAGAACTCTTTGATATGGGGACAATTACCATCACCTTTGATCGACCTACACATCAGGAAGAATTCGCTTTAACGAGTATTCAGCATCCTGAAAAAATTGGTATGTTGCTCAGCGATAATCTCTATACGACAAAACAGGAAAATACGACAACGATATGGCACAAAGGTGCTCGATCAAAAAAATTTCAGCTCATCGAAGAAATTTTTCCTCTAAGCAACAGGGTTGACAAAGCATTTTCCGCCTGAGTACAATGGATGACATGCCAAAAGCTTCTCCGAACAAAACTCCGGATGAAAAAAAACCGGATTACCTTGAAATTACACTTCCAAAGGTTCGCTTAAAGGACACGCCACTCGCACCACTGTGGGTGTTTCTCTTAATGTTTCTTTCCTTCCTTCTGGGCATGCTGACTACAAAGATTCAGTACATGGGACAGACTCCTCAGGCTGCTCAAGAAATAACTACCGAAGATATTAAAAAATGGGCCAGAGAAATAGGTGTTAATCGCAAACAATTTAATGATTGCTTCGATCAGAATAAATATGACAGCGACATCACCATTGATGCAGATGCTGCCATAGCCGCAAGTGCTGAAGCGACACCTACCTTCTATATAAATGGCACGCAGGTCATCGGAGCCCAGACATTCCCAACATTTAAGAAAGCTATCGACGATGCTTTGCTGGAAAAAACAGTTGGGCCATTTGCTGTCACGAAGGGTCACCTTCCTGCTCTTGGACAGGAGAAGGCTCCCGTGACGATGGTTGAATTTAGCGACCTCCAGTGCCCGTTCTGCCGCCAATTCTTTGTCGGTGCATTTCCGCAGATTAAAAAAGAGTATATCGATACGGGGAAAGTACAGTTTTACTATCGCCACCTTCCACTTACCAGTCATCCCCTGGCCAGACCATTCGCCAATGCATCAGAGTGCGCCCATGAGCAAGGAAAGTTCTGGGAGATGCACGATCTGATCTTCAAAAAACAAGGCTTATCGCCACCTTCCACTTACCAGTCATCCCCTGGCCAGACCATTCGCCAATGCATCAGAGTGCGCCCATGAGCAAGGAAAGTTCTGGGAGATGCACGATCTGATCTTCAAAAAACAAGGCTAGTTTTTTCCTCATGCAACTGAGTTGCAATTATTCTTCACTTTGTCTATAATGCAAATCAATTGCATATATGGGCGCACGAGCACTCGAGTCAGCACCACAGACGCTCCAATCAGCTGAAGTCCTAGGAATAGGCTTTTCAATTGATTATCGTGGTCAAGACGAATTCAGAACCACGCTTGTGTTCTCATACGCAGATTTTCATCGCCCGACAGAAGCTACTCTCCCCCTTTTTGACAACCTCAGTACAGAGTATGGCCTTCCCCCTCTTCGAACACAGAAAGATTTTAAACCATTTATCGAAGCTTGCCTGTATAACGAAAATGGAGAACCACTCCATAACAATGCGGACGTCATGCTCCTTTTTCCGCAAACACCCGAAGATAGAAAACGGATAAAACGAATACTTACCGACAGATCTTATGCTATGCCACCTACAGAAACTGATCGATGTAGTGCCATCGTTGAGGTTGCTCTTTCACCAGACCTTGACGCCAAAGGAAACCAACGAGTCGATGACGACGGAAATCTCAAGTTGATCCATAAAGAACTGCTTCATCTCCATCAACCACGTGGGAATCGCGCTAAAGGAACACTAGCAGCGGCTGCCTTAACCAACGATTTACTAGCAGAAGTTGAACATGGATACTATGAGAACGATCTGAGTATTCGTGGAGCATCACCAGTAGAAACCGCTCACTTAATAGCACAGCACGTCGTTACAAGGCGTCAAGAAACACGAATGAAAGCTGAAGCTATCGATCGTGTTCGTGAATCTGTTCCCGAAGGAGAAAAAGCAATCGAATCACTGATACCGGAAGCTGTTATAGCTAACGTTTTACAGGCATCGCTTCTCTTAGCGACTGACCGACAGATGGATTCGGAAACACGAAAAATATTACAAGAACTTGTCCGCTACGCGCTGAATAACTCCCCTGATCCACGCCACATGACACCTGGTGAAATCCAAGCGAACAGACAAACAGACAAGGAGATTGCTAGACGATTACGTGCTGATGAAATGATAGGAACTGTATCTGGCGAACAGATAACTGCAGCCCTCCTGTTAACTCGTGGTGCTACCTTTACCTCAGAACAGAAAAAAATGGTAGCTGAAAAACTCCAATCTCTTGCAACAAAAACAGGCGCTATTTCAGTAATTGAGCATGAACCAACGCTGCAGTACACCATACTGCAACAAGGGGAAGGCATCTCCCTTTCCTACTCAGAGCTGCTGCAAATTATTGCGATAGATATGACCTTTCAAATCCAGGAGAAAACAACTCTTTCTGCTGAGGAACAACAGATAGCTAACATTGCCAAGGCATTACAAGCAGTCGGATTTACCCTCTCCAACTTCAGAAGTGACACCAACCCATGGGTCCAAGAAAATCAATTCATTCTACCCGAAGGAGCATCACTGCAAAGCTTTGAACAAGCACTCAATACAGGAAACGCAGAACTTCTCTCAACCTTCCGAGCCGCTGATGCACATAACAGGCCAGCTGACCAACTGGGCATTCATGGTGTCATTGATGAAGATGGAAAAATGGCGCTTTGCGAAGGACATTCAGAAGAAGTGATACAAAAAACAGAACAAGCCTCAGAAACCATTTCCCGGCTGCGAACAGAGGCAGGGCAAGCAGTTCAAGCAGAAACTGCACACAAAACGCGAGAACGAGTACAGGTGGCCAATGTTCTGGCACCGCTTTCTCTCTTTGATCACCACAATGTTCTTTCTGTCTCAACGACAGGCACGAAAAGGCTTCCACGCGACTTCCATCTCTCTCAGACTGTGGGTGGAACAGGTATCGGCTATAGTACAGACACTCCCTCTGCTCCACATCAACGAACAAATATATTGACCGCTTCTTTTGGAGGAGCATTCGCTGCACATGCATCATCAGCTCATAACCATACAACCGCTTCCCAGGATGCACATACAATGCATGCTGCACCTGATACCCACGCAACCACCCCTAATGAAGTACCTGGGCTAATAAACCATGCAGGAGGTCATGAAGTAGCTATTGCCCGTACTCAACAAGCGGCTGAGACAGCTACACCGTTAACACGAGAGATTAAAAAACAAATAAGAAAGGCAACGTTAGTCTTGCAAGCATCTAGAGGGCGAACAGTTGCTTCTTCGGGGCCTAAAACAACAAATCAGACAGAAGCAGCCTGGACACAGTATGTTGCAAATGTACAGGCAAGTAAACAAACAGTGCCACAACGAATTGAAGTAAAACCGAGCGTTTCAATTACACGAAGCACGACTGTAAAACCTGAAGGGGTAAAGAGATCCTCTGCTCGATCTACACGAACAAACGCTGAGCCAAGATATACTACTTCTCATCAACCAGTACATTTTGAAAGAATGACACCAGTTAGAAGATCACTCAAAAGCAGCAGTGCTTCCATGGTAAAAACGCATGAACAGCCAAAAAGTAAAACCGTATCACCAGCAAAAGCATATAACCAAACCAACTCTATAGAGCGGGTTTTTACAAGACTGAAATCAACCTATCAACCACAGATTACTTCACCAATGACCCCGCATACAATCGAGACCTATCGACAGTTTTTCGTAGTACCCACTAAGCCACGGCGACGCACTGTTTCCCCAGTACACGCGCGTATATTCTCTCCGAATTTAACTCCTGTCTCTACCCCACGATTTGATCGTGTATCAAGCGCCAGGCCAACACGACGAATAACACGTCCAATGACGTATAGTACTATACATAACCCTACCCAATCACCACTTAGTCCTGATCGTCCTGAACAACCAACCCCTTCTCCAGGGATGTTGAGTGACGCATCTTCAACAAGCATTCAATCACAAGCGACTGCGCCGGCAGCTGACTCAATCAACATTGGTAGCACTATTGCTCAGGCCCTTGAAGAAACATTTACTACCACAACGACGCATAAAACAGAAGCAGCATCGCGAGCAGTTGGTACAGAAAGAACAACTCATACAACTCAAGAACCAGCACAAAACCATGCTGGAGCTCCTCATGGAGCAACCGCAAGTGAAGATACATCAGAGATGACAAGGGCAGTAGATGCATCAGCAACTGCTCACCAAGAAAGAAATGCTGAGACGACAACACGGGTGAGAAAATTAAAAACCAAGACGGGTGAACGATTTGTTGTTGAAACAGCAAGAAATGCAGCGAAAAGAATTGTACAGGCAACAAAAAAACCACAAACACAAGAACTAGAGACACCAGAAGAAGTGAGAGAACAAGGAACAAACGAACAGCACGCGCCAGTAACTACGCCTGCGCAGGTAACTCAGATGACCAAAACCTCACGTACCGTATCTGCTAAACAGCCTGAGCCGACAATGCAAGTAAGAGTGAGTGGCCGACAAACAATCGGTAGTATTGCTATACAAGCAGGCACAATTGATACCGGGAACACGGTCGGTTCACGATTTGCTGTTGAGCGTATGCTTAAAGAAATTAAATCAGAACAGTCATTCGCCTATGCCTCGTAAAGATAAAACACGCATTATTATCCGCCCCTGGACACCTCGAACAGTTCCCTCTTCTCTCCCTGAAGCGCCGATAAAACAAGCGCTTAAAGAAGCATACCCTAAGTTAAAAAAGATCGTCTATATTGGTTGGGCTAAACGAAAGGTCAATGGTAAACGAGTCTTATGGTACTTAGCAGCTACTGGAGAGACAACGAAAGAAGCACGGGAACATCTAAAGAAAAGTGAGCTATACGGCGAAAATGTCTGGATTCTTTATCAATAAGACATTACACAGCGGAAAGTCTGATCTTTAAGATCAGAAGTTCAATTAGAAAACTTACTACAAAAAAGATGACCGTCCAGAGGATAGTAGATCCAATACGATTCTTTTTTTCATCTTTCGTATCTGCTTTAAACGCCTGCCATAGCAAGAAAAGATTGTAGAAAAGGATGGAGAATGAAATACAGTAGAAGAAAAATGCAATCGTCGTAAGCGGCCTGTTGGATCGGAGCATTGAGAACATGAGAAGATTAAATGCAGATGCTTTGGTGAAGTAAATGTAGATCTGTACAAGAAACAAAAAAACAATATAGAAATCCCAGCGGGAAAAAATATCTACTCCGTTTTCTTTTTTTTCTTTTTCGTTAGTTTTGTCCGTAACCATACGGATGTACCTCCTATCGCCGGTGTTGAAGCCAATGCTATCATTTTCAAATTTTCTACAACCGCTGAACTACATGACCCATCTATGCTACATGCTGGGATACTAATGAATGCGCAGACTGCACACATAGCTTTATGCTAAAGTAATGCGTCAAAAATTACAAGCTTAGAAAGCGATCGTTTGTCCTTCTTTCAGCTCTCCATTTATGATCATCTCAGCAAGCGTATTCTCAATTCTGTCCTGAAGGAATCGCAAGAGCCCGCGGGCACCGTATCGAGGGTCATGACTTTCAGTAGCAATCTGTTGTAATGTCTCAGGAGAAACAGAAAAGCCAATCGATCGTTTCGCGAGTTCACGTGTTAACTTCTCTATCTGGAGCTTAGCAATATCAACAAGAGCATCAGGCGTTAAGGCATTAAAAATAATAATATCGTCAAATCGATTAATAAATTCTATTCGAAAGTAATCAGTCAGAATTTCTTTCACCTCGGAGGCTATTTCATCATGTGATTTTCCTTCTTGAATCAGATCAAGAATATCTTCAATGCCCGCATTACTCGTGGCGATAATAATGGTATTTCGAAAATCGACCACTTTTCCTTGTCCGTCTGTTAGTCTTCCATCATCAAGAACTTGGAGAAAAATATCAAAAACCCTCGGATGTGCTTTCTCTATTTCATCTAGAAGAATTAAGTTATATGGCTTTGCTTTTACCGGATTAGTTAGTTGTCCTCCTTCTTCAAATCCTATATAGCCAGGAGGTGCTCCTATCAGGCGCTGCACATTGTGTGACTCGGCGAATTCTGACATATCGATACGTATCATGTGCTCCTCTCCACCGAAAACGCTCTGAGCGACCGCTTTTGCCAACTCTGTTTTACCAACTCCTGATGGACCGAGAAAGAGGAATGATCCGATCGGCTTATTTCTCTTGCCGAATCCAAGCTTTGAGCGCTGCACGACCCGAGAGACTCGACTGACAGCATCCTCCTGTCCTTTTACTTTTTCGCTAAGTTTGTTTGGTAGTAGTGACAAATCTTTCTTATCAAATTCTGTCAAACTATCAACAGGAACATTTGTCTTCTGGGAGACGATACTTCTGACCATATCAGATGTTACTTGGGCTGCATTTTGTGAAACAGCCAGAAGTGCCGCTTCTTCAAGAAGTAAAATTCCCTTTGCTGGAAAAAATGACTCGAGCATATACTGTTTTGCAAGCGAAATGACATCTTCGAGAGTCGTCTCTGAAAAAGTCACTGGATGTTGCTTGGTTAGTTGTGCTTGATGCATGATAAGAATCTCCCGAAGCTCTGAGATCGATGGTTCTTCAAGCTGAATAACCTCTAATTTTGAGACAATTCCTGGCTGTTCCGTACTGAATTTTTTAAAGGCAGTATCATTTGCCGTTGCGATAAACTGGGCGTTATCGACCAGATATTTTATCTGTGTACTATCAAACGAAAATGCTTCATCGAGGAAAAAGAGCGCTTTTCCTTTAGCTCCTGATTGCAGAGAAACCACGTTTTCAAGAAAGGAAGCATTACCCGAATATAACTGGTAGGTCTTTTTATCAGAAAACTTTTGCAGCATCGCCTGTGCAAGCGTGGTCTTCCCAATTCCTCCACTCCCTATCAACAAAACAGAGTTTCGCGTATTGCGAGACAGTGCTCTCAGGATTTCTTCCTGCTCTTTTTTTCGTCCAATAAAGGCATGTGAAAGTGGTGTCATGCTCACTTTATGCAGATTTTTAACCAGGATTTCTTTGAGTACGATCTTGTAATCATTAGTCTCTCCAAGCTCTTCAAGCGCCTTAAGCGAGGCTAAAAGAAGAACATGTTCATCAGTATGAGGACAGGAGAGAATCTGCTGCTGCGAAAGAGAGAGCGAGTCAAGTTTTTCTCTGAAGGCATGGGCTGGGTTACTCTTATCAAAAGGGTTATGCACCTTCTCCAATGTTTTTTTCTCCTTAAAAAGCGGCAACAAGTGCTTTCCTATTTCTGTTGCTCCATCAAGAAGTGAAAAGATCTCTGATTCTTCCAAGAGCGTATAAGCAATAAATGAGAAAAATGATTTTTCACTCTCGGCATGTTCTGTTTCTGCTTTATGCAGTATCGCAGTCGTATTCATAATAGTGCAACGAAATAAACCCTTCCTGAAAGGGTTTATAAACGCTACTTACTTGCGTTAGTATATGCAACTTAGTTGCAATTGTCAAGAGTTACTACTTTTTTCATCTTTAATTCCTCTGCTATAATAGTCTCTCATGAAGCGACTTTTTGTACTGCTTGCCCTCTTCTCTCTCTTCCTCGTTCCTCCGGTAACAGCACAAGAAAAAATAGTAAAGCAAGAATTCTACAAAGCGAAAGTCACTGCTATCACAAAAGAAGGAACGAAAAATATAGGGGGGAAAGAAAATGCCTATCAACTCCTTGACCTTCGCATCCTCGATAAACCTCTCGCAAATACCCTCGTCCACGTAGAATATGGGGGGATTTTTTCGATAACCGAAGATCAGAAAACACGCGTCGGCGATACCGTTATCCTTACAAAAACAACTGATCAGAAAGGAAAACCCCACTACTCCATTACCGATCGCTACCGACTCGATAAAATTCTCTTCATCGCTCTGGCATTTGTCGCAGCCGTTATCTTCTTTGCCGGGAAACGCGGTGTCGGATCAATTATTGGCATGGGTATCAGTCTTGCCGTTATTGTCCTCTTTATCATTCCGCAAATTCTCAACGGTGCCGATCCGCTGGGGGTGAGTATCTTAGGCTGTATTGTGATTCTGGTCACGACCATTTATCTCGCCCATGGCTTCTCTCAGAGAACGACGATCGCTGTCGTCGCTACTGCCTTAAGCCTCTTCTTAACAGGTATTTTTGCTGCTATTTTTGTAAAACTCGCCCTCCTCTCAGGCTTAGGATCAGAGGATACATATATTCTCCAACAGAGTTATACCCATCCAATTAACTTTCATGGTCTCTTGTTAGGAGGTATCTTGATTGGTGCCTTAGGTGTGTTAGATGACGTAACCACGACGCAAACTGCTGCAGTCTATGAACTCGCTGAGACTGATAAGAAACTCACCGTTGCGGAACTGATAAAAAAGGGGCTGCGTATTGGTAAGGAACACATTGTCTCTGTCGTGAACACGCTGGTACTCGCCTACGCAGGAGCTTCTATTGGTATTTTTATCTTCTTGGTTTTAGCAACACGCGAACATATCCAACCGTTATGGGTCATTGTAAACAGTGAAGTCATTACTGAAGAAATTATCAGGACGCTTGCCGGCAGTATGGGGCTTATCTTAGCTGTTCCACTCACAACTGTCTTAGCTGCCTTCTTCTCAAGATACTCAATTAAGATAAAGTAGTAATCGAAAACTCCGAATAGACAGTATCTACTGCTTCCCAGATAACTTCTACCGAGGTGACTTTTCCGGTAAGAGGCCCTTTTCGTATTCTACGAAGCATCTCTTCAAGTACTTCTTTGTTCCCTTGGAGTACTGCCTCTACTCGACCATCTGCTAAGTTCCTCACAAAACCTGTTGTCCCGTTTTTCTTCACTAAGTATTTTACGAACTGGCGGAAACCAACTCCCTGAACTGTTCCGGAAATAAAAAGATGGAGTTGATTCATACGCTATATTTTTGAATAATGTGGTCTATCTCTTCTGCTGGTAACTGGAGCTTTTTTGCTTCTGCTGGCGTAATTCTCCAACGATATTTCTCAATATCGAGTGTAAAATCATCAGAAACTTCAACTCCTTCAGATTCCAGAAGTCTTCTTTGAAGACCTTTATCAGCTTCCCAATTCCCCTCGATACTGATTCTGCCACTATTATTAAGCACTCGCCACCATGGCATATCGTCTTTTGAGGCTTTAAGAATCCATCCTACCTCTCGCGCTGCACGAGGTAAGCCGGCATAGAGAGCGATCTGCCCATAACTTGCGACCTTACCATGAGGAATGAGGCGAATAATATCGATGACACGATGTTTAAAAGAAGACTCCATTACTTTTTTATCTCTTTTTTTAGCTCTTTTAACTTCCACATGAAGAGTGCTCCTTTACTCTTAGCGTTGCTGTCCGCCACAAAAGTCAGAGCTTTTTCCAGGATTGTCCGGTGCATGGTCTTGGCGAGTTTTATGTAGAGTGCCCTGTGCTTATAGTCATTTAACTCTTCTGCCAGATAGATACCATACTGCTGAAAATCTCTTGAAATATACTTATCTGTCTGAGGATTGAAGTTTTTGAGAACCGACTTTATTGACTGCATAATGGTAACCAGTAACTCCTAGCGGGTACTCGTTTACCCATTATACATGTTTCTGCAGATCGCCTTCTATGCTTTCACCCTCCGTATCAACAACATGTACCTCAATAGACTTCCCCTCTATAAGAACACTTTTATACGCTTGTCTCAGTCGCCAAATCTGGTACTCACCAACGCCGACTTGTGTCGGTGTTATCTCTCCACTTTCCTCTGTCATATGCTCAATCACCTTTGTTTCATTCAACGTATTATAGCGATCACGATCGACCCTGATTGTCACGGTGTTTCCGACAAAAAACACCCTATCAATAGCTTCGCAACCACCGAAATGTTTCAGCTGGTGACTATCCAGAGCGAGAGCATACTCGGTGATATCCTCTTTTTCTTGTTGAGAAAGTAGCCCGTTTTCTGGTCTCATGAAAATGCGCTCCAAGATGATCTCCTTCCAAACCTTCTCTGCCATTGCGGGATCGCCTATGGTACCAAGATCCGTAAAGAATCGTTCCCTTTCCTCTTCTGTCATTGCCTCTTCAAGTACAGCAAGCGATTCGTCTCTGACGTCTGCTGTTTTGATCATTCTTTCAGCGTTTGAGAACCCATTGACTTCTTGACGCAAATCACTTGCAATTTGTTCTAACGAACGCAATACACGCGACTCTTCGCCTCCATCACCAAAGCGTCGATATGCCTCCTGAAAAGCAGGTAGACGTTGCGGACCGATAAAACGAGTAGCCCGCATATCCATATTATCTGCAAGTCTAATAACAGCTTGTAACGGGGCCTCCAGGAGCTCTACCTGCTTATACTCAACGCCAAGCTTCTTATCATCCTTCGCTTCAAGATCGAGAACACGACCTCGAAAAGGTTTACCTTTTCTTCCTGCTTGTCCAATAACGATAACCTTTACGACAGCCGATCGGGAAGCTTCCTCAGTCATTTCAGGTGCATTAAAAAGAATTGCCTCCACACCATGTTGGGTTAGATCGGCAACAATATCCTCACCTACGCTCATGTCAGGAACATACACTTTGGTTACTTGCCGAGCTGGTGTTTCTGTTTCTATATCTCCTGTCGTAAACTTTGAAACGACGACTGAAAGATTATCTTTATCCACCAAAAAATTTCCACGTGTCGTCTCGATTCGTGCATCGAACTGTTGCTGTACTGTATCTGCATTATGAAATAAGATCGCATCAGAAACATCATGAAGGATACGCTCCACATCAGCATCCTTATTTTGTGATTGAATTAGAGTCGCCAAAGCGCCTCGTACCTTGTCACTTGAAACCATATCTGCACCTACCAGTGCATGAACTGCCTTTGCTCTCCCTTTCAAATATCGGTATCCAGTATCATGGAAAAGAATGACATTATCTAAGAGAAATTTTGCTAAACCCTCAGTCACCTGATATCTACTAGCGATTGTCGTGATAATCGCAGGATTTTCTGCCGTTATCTGCTCAGCGTACTCTGCTACATTGAGGGTGTGATTGAAGCCATGAGAAAGGAAGCTTAACGGATTTTCTGATTGTTGATCAAACGCCCGACCCACTAACTCCTCTGAGTGAATACGGACTGCTTCGTCAAAAAGGTGTGCTTCATCAGAGATTATTGGCCGCTCTAAAGAAGTATACAGATGGGCCATTCGCTCAAGTGGTGTCACACCAAGGATTGCGTCAGGAGTTGTAAAGTATCCTGCTGTTTCAGCAACGCGTTCTGATGAAAGACGAGTGACAGATTCAGCATACGCGCCGAGTCGGTCTTCCATGAATGACGCAAGAGGTTTTTCTGGAGCAGCAGCTCCACGAAAATCGCTTCTTTCAAGGAGTGCTACATTGTCATTCATATGTTATCCAGCGATTCTTTTGATAATTTCCCTTGCTAAATGCAGTACTGGCTTTGCGAGTTGAAATTTCTGGGGACCATCAGGTGAGTATCCTGAAGCAACAGCACGTGAGCCGAGTTCTGCTACTCGCAGAGATAGTTGTTGGAACTTTGAGGGTAGTTTTTCTTGCGGAAGGGCTACAGCGTTGTTTGCTTTATCAGTCTGAGCATCCTTACTCGGCTGTGAAAATGGTCTTCTGTTTGGTCGTAATTCTCCTGTCAATTCAGCCATAGGATTACTATACCAAAAGACTACTTCGAGTTAAACCTATTCATTGCCGCTTCCATTCCGGACTCAAGAGCCATTGCGATAGACTTTGCACCATGTTTTATCAGCTCCCGTGCCTTACCCATCTCACCATGAGTGAATTTTCCTAAGACGAACTGATCAACATCATGTATCTTCTGTTTCGCTATTTCCTCATGATTTCTACTCTGGCCAATCCCTAATCGAAATCGCCAAAATTTATCTGTACCAAGTACTTCCATAACCGACTCCACTCCCCGATGCCCGGCGGCGGCTCCACCATACCGAATCTTCATCGATCCGAAAGGAAGATCCAGTTCATCATTCACAATCCAAACATCTTCAGGTGCTATTTTATAGAATGACGTCATCAGTGACACAGCCATACCAGAATTATTCATAAAGGTTTTTGGCTTGGCTAAAATGAGGGGTGTTTGCTGTGCTCCGTCTTTTCGTACCCAGGTGATCTGCGAAATATCCGCTTTAAATTTTTTCTCATCGGACCAGGAAGTCTGTTTTACACTATGGAAGTCTTTGAGAAACTGTTCGACGACCATAAAACCTAAGTTATGTCTGGTGTCGACGTATTTATCACCCGGATTGCCAAGACCGACAATTAATTTCATAAGAGGAATGCTGATTGATTATACCACGCAAAGTTTATACAAAAACATGCAGTCTTTCCGTATCCTAGATCACGTTTTCTTTCTGGATAGGAATTATAAGTCCAGACTCAGCTGTGGACCACCGACTGCATGTACAGGTTTCTTTTCTTCTCCTTCTTGCCAGATAGCTACTTTCCCGAATTCGCCATCATAACCTGGACGAATACTGATATCCCCTTTTCGTACTTTCATTACACCCTCTGCAACTCGTTCTCCTGCGATTTTTGCAATCGTTTCAGAAGGTGTTTTTAACAACATTGTTAACTCTGTATCACAATCTGTGATCAATTTTTGATAGACTGCCTTTACTTTGAGTGACTGTACTGTTGAATGCATACTCTCAGCGATAATCTCAAGAAGCGGTACCATCTTTACGTAGGGAGGATGTGTTTTTGACGGATCCGTATACCATTTCAGACCATGATTATTCATTTTTTCTTCTGCTCTTACTCTTTTTTTAGAGAGTTGTTCTACTCGAAAGAGTACTCCCTCAGTCAGTTTTCGCTTACAGACAGGGCAGAGAGTACCAAGTGCATGTATCTCCTCTGGTCCGAAGTAGGTCTGACAGTTTCGATGTCCTGAAAAATGATACTTTCCTTCTTCAGGATAAAACTCGACCGTGTAAACGATATGCGAAGATTGCTTACTCTTTTTTTCACCTATCGTTAATGCTTGTCTCAGCTGTTCGTAGCTTAGCTCCTCAAGTTCCAGAACTGTTGCCTCCCGGCTCATCTTGGCAGGACTATGCGCGTCTGAAAAAGAAACGATTGAACGGGTTGCCAGTTCAGGTATCTGCCAGTTCATCTCCGGGTCACTTGAGAGCCCTGTCTCAACGGCGATGATCTTATCTGCGAGGTCGGTAAAGGATTCTTCTATTGAATCGAATCCACTCGCTGAACCATACAAGCCAAAATGTGGTGTCCAGACGTGACAAGGAATAAGGATCGCTCGTTCATCAATGGTTAAGATCAGCTCCAGAAGATCATGGGATGATAAACCGACAATTGGCCTCCCATCAGCCAGCAAATTGCATCCCCGACGCATTAACTCTTTAATAACTTTTTCTGCTGTTTCAAAACTTGGAACCAAAACTAGATTATGAATCCGTCGTAACTTCCCCCCTTGTGTATAGATACTTGAGATCTCTGTTGCAAGCATGAATGAGACTGGTTTTTTCGTTACGGGTTGTGCCAGCTGATAGATGCCTTCTCCTTTTTCAACTAACTGTCCCTTTATCTCTTTTAACCAGAGAGGGTGCGTCCAGTCAGATGCAGATAACAGATCGATACCCTTCTCCGCTCCCACTCTACTCATTGTCGGTAAAATCATGTCCTGGGAAACTGCTCGGGAATACTTCGAATGGAGGTGGAGATCGACCACGTAGTTCATAGGGTTATTGTAACATGGCTTTGAGAAGTTACTTCTTTCCTTGCTGCTGATACATTTTTATTAACTCTTTAACGGTAGTCGCATCTTCTGGCTTTTTATCCTTATCTCTGAAGGAAACAAGGCGTGGAAAACGAAGTGCATAGCCGGTATCTTTCTCAACATTGGTCTCTTTTTGCTTTTCACTCCTATCCATACCTGCTGTATGGATAGGACTCTTCGTAATCTCATCTGCAAGCACCTCAATAACGATCTCTGGCTGCACCCAAACTGATGGCTGAATGATCGACTGCACCCTCGCAGGCTTATGATCAACTTTTATTTTATCAGCCCGCTTGTGAATCTCTCGCCACTCATCATCGGAAAGCCCGGTTCCTATCTTTGAAACAGTCACGAACTCATCTTTTTCACTATCATAAACGCCGACGAGCAGCGCTCCTGCGCCAAACTCAGTCCTTTTCCCTCGTCCGAGAATATAGCCTAAGATAACCGTATCAATCGTATCGTGTAGTTCTCCTGCGGAGTGACGTTTCAGCTTTACCCAGTTAAAATTACGTCCCCCTGCTTCATAAAAAGAATCGGGACGCTTAACGACGACACCCTCTAAGCCTTTTGAGATAGCATCATCGAGCATTATCTGAAGCTCTTCAGGCTTATGCAGCACCTTTCCTGGAGCCGGAATCAATGTATCGTCTTTTGTAATATATTCCTCTATCGCTTCCGCTCTCGCAAGAAGAGGCTTATCCAAAAGTGACTCGCCGTTTACATAGAGCATGTCGAAAACAAAAGCACGCAGTGGGAGTGTCTTTGCGACTTCTTCGATGTTATGTTTTCGTCGCCTCTTTGTCGTTTCTTGGAAAGGGAGAAATTCTTCGGATTCTGGCTGATATGCGAGTGCTTCGGTATCCAGAATAGCCGTCTTTGCCTTCACCTGTTTTAGTGTTCCTTCGATAAGTTCTGGGAACATGTGTGTCATGTCCTCAAGATTTCGCGAAAACATATGGACTTTTTCTCCATCCTTATGGATCTGTACCCGAAAGCCATCGTATTTTGGTGTCGCGTGAATACTCTCCCCCATTTTTTCAAAAACTTTCACCGGATTCGGTAGCCGTTCACAAAGCTCCGATCTGATTGGTCGACCGACAGTAATAGTAAGTTTTTGTACAGCGGCTAATCCCTTACCCTTCAACGTCTTGCCTATAAGGCCTAGATCCGATGTTTCGTTGTATGCTTTCTCTAACAATTTTCGTTTCGTCCGATCACCCAGAATCGCCAGGGCTAGACCGTCAAGCACGGTAGGGTCTCCTATTCCCAAACGTGAATTGCCTAAAGGGATACGCACCAGATGCTTTGCAGAAACAGCATCCATATGCTCTAAGAGCTCTTTTAACATGGTAAATTTCTTCTCCACACTTCCTTCACCAGATGTCTGAGCAATCGCCATCAATGCATCAAACACATGCGATACCGTCAGCTCTTCTTTCTTTCCTTTTCGTCGTTTCTCTTTACTTAAAGCAAAAGCGACGAGTCCGAGGTCTCCTTTTTTACTATTCTCCTTGAGCACTTCTTCTTTCGACAGACCAAATGCCTGAGCGATACTCTCAGCCACCATCTTCTCTGCCATGCCGATCTCAAGAGGCGCAAAAAACGGAGCGATTCGACCCTGCGTCATATAGATAACTTTATCTATTTCATCCTGATGAATGTGCTTAAAAAGATCTGAGAGGATATCTATGAGGGAAAGACGAGATGATGTCTCCTCTAACTTCTCGAAATATGATGCTAATTCCGAAAACTGCATAGTCTTTATTCCTACTTTATCCGAGTGGAGATTTTGCTTATTGTACCACAGAAAACAGCTGAACTATAATCAGGCCATGAGCGCAGTGGCTGAGCGCGGCCCACGTCTAATAGTTACTCCACAACAATCATTGGATACCGTTGCTCACTTGGTGGGCGCCGACCTTGCCACCAGATTAGCACCAGCCATCCGAACAATTGGACATGGCATTGCCATTCTTGCTACCTCAGATGCTCTCTTACACCCAAGTGGACCCCGGTATGTAAATCGAATTGAAGAAGGGCTTCTCCGTGTCGTCGAAACAGTTACCAATCTTACCAACCCACAAGCTCCCCCCACAGGTGAACACGTTTCATGTCTTCCTGAACCTAGTATCGGCGTTGCCTTAGGAGAAAATGCTGCTGATTTTATTGATGACGTTGGTCATGGAATACATTCACCAAACACACAGATACGCGGCTTTGCTCAGCTGGCTGCGCGTACTACTCCCGACGACCCACGAGCAATCCAAGCAGCTGATTTAATCATTGAGGGAGCAGATATGGTAGAAGAGGAAGCCGGCAGATTCCGAAGCCCCCACCACGTCTCTCCTCCAAAAGAGGGTGAACCATCGAAAAGACAGCCTTATATCGAAAGAGTTGTCGCAGAGCGAAAAGATGGAAAAATTTTTGTCGATATTGTTGTTGAAGAAAGAGACCTCTTACCTCAGCCACTCATTTTACTTCCCTCATCTCCGGCTGCAACTGTTTTTGAAGTGGTCAGTGTTGAGTCGGTGGCCTGACGTATCTCTGGCCTACTGCTCTCATACCATGACGTACTTTGCAGCTTTCGTTTTCCCCGTTTTCTTGATGAGGCCATGGGTAATAAGTGATTTCAGCTCATTTAAGACAGTGTCTTCTGAGACAAATGGAAAAAGCTGTTTAAAAGCATTATTTTGTAAATAGCCTGTTTTTTGGATGTACTCTATGATCTCAAGTTGCCGCTCAGACAGCATGACCGGATTACCTCCTAATTTTTCTTTCAATTTTGCATCAACAGAGATATGCTCTACTCGTTCTTTTATTTTTGAGAGTTCAATGGCGAGACCTTGTGTATAGTACTCAAGCCAACTCGATAAATCTCCCTCTTTTTTAGCAACACTTTGGAGTGCTTCATAGTACCCGGCAGCATCGGTGTCGAAGTATTCTTCCAGAGAGAAAAATTTTCGGATATCATAACCCTCCTGAAAAAGAATGAGTGTCGCCAAAGCCCTCGCTACTCGCCCATTACCATCGAGGAATGGGTGGATTCTGACGAATTCATAATGAACAACTCCGCTCTTCAAAACTGGATGAATATCTTGTTCTGATGAGTCGTTTATAAACTGCATAAAATCATTCATAAGGGTCGGCACCATGACCGCTTCGGGAGGTCTGAAGGATACTTCACCTGAAAGACTATTCCTGACTACTACTTGGGTTTTTCGGTATTCGCCACTTTTATCTGGTGGAAGAATCTTCTCGGTTGTCAGTTTATGGAGCCGTTTTATTAACGTATCGGTAACTGCTGCATCGGGTCTTTTCATCCCTGCCTCCCCGATTAACTCCATGGCTTTTCGATAGTTAATAATTTCCTGTACGTCTCGCTCTCTGGCAACGACATCGTGTCCTTGCATTACTTTTTCAGCTTGTGTGAGATTTAGCTCATTTCCTTCTAGGTGTGTTCCGTAATGAACTGTTCGAACGAGGGCATCATTTTGAAACTTCTTTTCGTAGTAAGGAAGCAGTGGTGCATGATCGATAATCTCCTTGCAAGCTTCGATGATACCGATATTTTTAAGGATTCTATTGGTGATAACAAATGGCGGTGTATACATCGTCGTCGGTTAATTCTTGCATATTTCCCGATACAAAACAACGTCTGTTTCTGCTTCTTTCACTCTGCTATACTGACTTCATGGCTGAGGAGACAAAAAAGAAAAAGTCACTCCAGGTAGAACTGCTCCGGCAGATGGTCACCCTTTCCACAAGTGGGTTTGGCTTGGTTGCAGCGCTTGCCTGGAATAATGTCATTCAAGAATTCGTGAACGGCTATGTAAAGAAGTTTCTCCCTGAAGGAAGTGGTCTGACGACGCTTTTTATCTACGCCATCGTGATCACCGCACTCGCAGTTTTGGTGACCTATCAGTTATCCAAGGTCCTCGATCGCCTCGACCCTTAGGAGCCAGAGTTTACAATTCACTCTCAGCTAGATTATAATCACTTCGATGCGATATCCTTGGGTTTGCCTCTCTATTGCTGGTGTCTGGATAGCGACACTCGCCGTCATGTTCTTTAATATCGTTGAACCGACAACTGTATTTATCTATGCAACAGTATCGGTCCTCACACTGTTCTTTTTAGGATTCGCGCGAAACTAATGAAATGATACGTTTTTGCTACATCTGGTCTATTCTTATAAAATATGCATTTCTTCTCCTTCTCCTAAAACTAGGGCTCTACAAAAAACCACCTAAAACATTCATTAAAAAATTCTTTGAAGAAGCTGGTGGTTCCTTTATAAAATTCGGGCAACTCCTAGCACTGAGAGTCGACGTCCTTCCCCAAGATTTTTCCCTCGAAATGCTTGATTTACTAGACAACGTAAAACCATTTCCCTATGAGGATGTAAAAGAACGTTTTATACACGAACTCGGTACTCCTCCAGAAAAAATATTTAAAGATTTCCAGTCAGTTCCTTTTGCCTCAGCCTCATTCGGACAAGTTCACGCAGCCAAGCTTGACGACGATACTATTGTTGCAGTAAAAATTCTCCGACCAGGCATAGAAGATGAAGTAAAAATAGACTTTATCTTCATAACACTCATCGCCGCAATTGCAGAAATGTTTTACAAAGTCGATGCGATGCCGTGGTCTGAATTTGCGCAGGAATTTAAAATCTGGACCAAAGATGAGTTAGATTATCACATTGAAGCATCGCACACCGAAAGAATGCTCAAAACACAACCCAAAAACAGCAACGTGATCATCCCCAAAATATATCCACGCCTCTCAACTAAAAGAATTCTCGTCCAGCAATACATAGAAGGAATACCATTAAGTCGGGTGCTTAGAGGATTAGACGACGGAAGACTTACACCCGAAGAGCTTCTCGAAATGGGAATAGATATTACCAAAACCCCAAGAATTTTGGTCGCCGAAATGATGCGAGAATATTTTTACTTTGGCGTCTTTCACGCTGATCCCCATCCAGGAAATATTTTATTACTTGAAAACGATAAAATTGCCTTAATTGATTTCGGAATACTTGGTAACTCTGTTGCCAATCAAAAAGTCTTTATTGAGTTTTTAGAAGCAGGATGTAACTATGATTATAAAAAAGCATTTTATTATCTACTCAACTTTGCTGGAGGTGAACTTAGACAGCTGATAGAAAGCGCATTCCCCGCTAACATAGACCAAGACCATGTTAATAATTTTATGAAAATCCTCGGAGAACGTTTTGCCGATTCAGTTGACAGCAAGATCCAAAAAGGCAGAGAGGATCTAAAAGTAATGAAAACTGACTACACAGTATTATCGCTTCAAGTACTAAAAGAAGCTCAAAGCTATAAAATAAAACTGCCGAAAGAAATGGTAGTATTCACAAGGGCCATAACTATCATAGGCTTTATGGCCAAAAAATTGGATTACGAATTCAAATTAACTGAAGAAATAAAGAAATTTTTTAAAGAGAACGATAAAAATGACTTTATTCTAAGCCACAACGAAGACTTAAAAAGAATAAGTAGGGATAGTGCTATAGAAAAACTCAACAATTGGCTCTCTTTCTTAGTTGAGAAGGATCCAAAAATGTATCACCTTGTAAATAAATATCTCGAGAAATATAATGTAGCCAGCTTGTAAATATGTTTGATAAATTTCTTAATTTCTATAGTAAGTATCCCTGGGTTGCACTCATCATTGTTATGCAGTGGATCGCAACAGCAATCATTGTAATTTATACACCAAATATTGATACAACAAGCATTATGGGGATCACTTTCTTTGCAACGATTGTCTATGCCTATGTTGGATTTAAGGCTCCAAAGGTGTAGTTCGTTTCTTCTTCCACCATCCCCATCCGAACCACAGAAGAATACCAAATAGCGTAACAATACCAAAGAATTTTAAGAAGTATTCGACAAAGATGGCTCCTATAAGATACGCTGTTATCCCCCACACTGTCGCCCAGAACAGTTGGGCGACGATACTCAGCATGAGAAATTTTCGGAATG
>Ga0080064_1001667_pt2 | contig 34526 bp, 29 predicted proteins | sample Subgrocontami54m_FD_69260 | JGI IMG/M metagenome (GOLD analysis project Ga0080064, IMG submission 69260) | Subsurface groundwater microbial communities from S. Glens Falls, New York, USA - GMW46 contaminated, 5.4 m (SPADES assembly) (version 2) ...
TTGAAAACTTTAATTTCCATCCAGACGCTCCTGCCTCCCTCCTCAATGCAACGGGTCGGAATCTAGCACAGTTTCGTGAGGAAGCGCAAGCGGAGGGCGCTTTGATGGGGTCAGGGCAACGCTAGCATGCCGGAACTAGGTGATACAAAAGCGGAAGAGCCCAATTAGCACGTACCTGAATTCTTTCTCCTGATCGACTTAAGTAACAGTCGCACCTCTACAGTGAGGAGTAGTCGGTCATCAATTGTAATAATACGGGAATGCATTGTGCTTAAGCGTACGGGGTGAATTCGCCGAAGTGATTCTTGCACATACTCTTTCCTGGGGAAAAACGCTTTGAACACGGTTTCCCAGTTATCTCGCCGAACGATGATTTTTTCGTAGTCACCGAAATCCGCACGTAAGCTCCCCCGAATGGTAAACAGTCGAAAAGGAGAATTTTCTGGCACAATAGCCACCCTAGCCAGGAGGTTCTCATGCGACAGTCGAGATTCACCGAGACGCAGATTGTGGCCCTGCTTAAAGAAGCCGATGCCGGTCGACCCGTCAACGAGATCTGGCGGACGTATGGCATCAGCTCCGCCACCTACTACAAGTGGAAGGCCAAGTACGGGGGGCTGGAGGCCTCCGATGTGAAACGCCTGAAGGAGCTGGAGCACGAGAACAGCCGGCTCAAGCGGCTGTACGCCGACCTCTCCCTGGAGAATGCGGCGCTGAAGGAGGTGCTCGCAAAAAAGCTCTAAGGCCCGCTGAGCGGCGGGAGGCCGTGGCGCAGGTGGTCGGCCACGGGCTCTCGATTCAGCGGGCCTGCCAGGCCGTGGGGCTCGCCCGGGCGAGCTACTATCGGCCCCTGGTCGACTGGGCGCGGCGGGATGCGCCGGTGATCGCCGCGCTGACGACGTTGGTGGCGGCCAAGAGTCGGTGGGGATTCTGGAAGTGCTACGACCGGCTGCGGCTGGACGGGCACGGGTGGAACCACAAGCGGCTCTGGCGGGTGTACCGCCGCTTGCGCTTGAATCTGCCGCGGCGGACCAAGAAGCGGTTGCCCGCCCGGCCGGTGCAGCCGATGGCGGTAATCCCGCAGCCCAACGCGGTGTGGGCCGTGGACTTTATGAGTGACACGCTCTATGGCGGGCGCCGGTTCCGAACGCTCAACCTGCTGGATGAAGGGGTGCGGGAAGCCTTGGCGATCGAAGTCGATACCTCCTTGCCCGCTGAACGGGTGGTTCGCGTGTTGGAGCAGGTAGTGGCCTGGCGGGGCCAACCGCAGGCGATTCGGCTGGATAACGGACCCGAATTCCTCGCCGATCGGTTTGCGGCCTGGTGTCAGGAGCACCAGATCACGCTCCGGTATATTCAGCCCGGAAAGCCGAATCAGAATGCCTTCATTGAACGGTTCAATCGCACCTATCGGCACGAGGTGCTGGACGCCTATGTGTTCGAGTCGCTGGAGCAGGTGCGCGAACTCAGCGCGCAATGGATGTGGGAGTACAATGAAGAGCGGCCCCATGACGCGTTGGCCCGGGTCCCCCCAGCCACGTATCGGGCCCGGATCACTGCCGGAAGTTCTCCTTGGAAACTGTCTCCTTGACGGGGGAGCTTACGCGCATAGTCAATTAATGGGCAGGGCCTCTGTCCTGCTTTCAGTGCACACTCCCGTCTTTCCTCCCATTCCTTGCGCATGTTTGCTGGGATCTGGCGCTTAGGCCAGTTCGAACCGAAAGTTTTGGTCATTTCTCCATCAATGAACCGGCGCCAATCGTTCTCAAATTCTGAAATCTCACTATAGGCTTCCAGATTGAGGGAACGGCGTATCCTGGTTGACGGCTGCTTAAACTCCGACGGCATAACAAGACGGCTAATGGTTGACAGTTCCCGATCATCTGAGAACGTTGGCATCAACGGCAATGTGGGTGCCGGCGGCTGTATCGCATCGAACATCGAGGCCAGGCCTTTCGCCAACCCCGGCGGCTCCAGCGAGAATGTCGGCTCCTGCAACGACTCCAATGCCCGTATCGCCGGCGACTCCAGCGACAAGGGTGGCAATGTGAAGGCCAGCGGCTGAGTCGCTTCCTGCAACGATTCCAGCATCCGTGCAAATGCGGACTCTATCGCAGGCTTCGTCTCCTGGAGCGACTCCAACGCCCGCATAATGGGCGACTCCAACAAGGTCGGCGGTTCCCGCAACGACTCCAAGGCCCGTGCTAATGACGACTCTAACGTCAACGGCGCTAGTGTGAAGGTCGGCGGCAGAACCGGCTCCTGTAATGATTCTAGCATTCTCGCAAACGCTGACTCTACCGGTGCTGGCGGCTCCTGCAGCGACCTCAACGCCCGCATAAATGGTGACTCCTCGGCCTCTGATGGAAACATTTCAGTTTCTCCTTCTTTCCTGCATGTGACAGCACGACGAAGGCTTGGTCGGTCAGAGGTCAGTTCAACACTGGCGGGTGATCGGCTAGAGGTCTTCTCGTTCCCTAGTGTTACTAGGCTTACACTAGCTCCGAATTTTTCTCCTTTCTCCTTTAAAGAAACCAATACACACGAACTATAACCTCAGAGTTTTCTTCTGCCGTGCGCTCAGCCGCGGGCGTGCGCCAGCACAGCCGTCGGGCAGCCCTTGACCTGGCACGCGGCGTCGCCACCCAGCAACCCGTTCGGGTGCTCCGGGTTATCGGTCGGGTGGTACCGGTGGTACCATGTACACTCCAGACTGTACGCCGCGGCGGCGCTGGGCATGTACTCAAACCAAAAATACCGGTACTTCCCGTCGGCGGCCTCCCGATTCAGCTCATCGGCGAGGGTCCGATCGGCGCGCCCGACACGGTCGGCCATCCGCCCGTTACGTGACACGATGTAGGCGCCGGGAGAGTTCTCCGTGACAAAGAGGTGGATATACTTCAGGTTATAAGGACCCGACATTCCGCCCCCCTTTCGTTGACTTTAGTGCGATCTACCAACAACGTGAATATCCACAACTGCATTTCTCGCAGTTCTCCGTATGCATCAAGGGCCCTCCGCAGTCCGGGCACGGCAGACCCTCCGGACGGATCGCCAGGACTCCGGCAGTCGCCGCCTGCGGCTGTCCAGCTGGATGATGGGTGGCCAGCGCCTTGGCGATGGCGTCCCAGAGCGAGAGGACGCGATTCCCTCCCATGCCATAGGGGTTGCCGTCCTGAATGCCGATCAACTGTTTGGTGATCTCATGCATCGGAATCCGGTAGCGCAGCGCAAGACTGATGAGCCGGCAGACGCATTCCAAATCAGCCTGGATCATCCCGCCGGCTTTCGCCACCGTGGCGAAGGTTTCGAACGGCTCCCCGTGCAATGAATTGATGGTGAGGTACATCTTGCCGTAGCTGGTATTGATCCCGATCGTTTCTCCGCTGACGCGAGCCGGCCGCTCCAGCTTGATCGGCTGAGGCCCCGCCGCATGCGCGGCCGCCAGCTGCTCCATGACCTTGTCGGCGGTGGCATGGGGAGAGGCCGGTTCCGGCACGGCCGCCGGATTCTCTTTCTTTTCCTTCGTCGAGACGCCGACGTTCATGACCTGCTCCTCGCGGCTTCCATCGCGGTATACCGTGATGCCTTTGCACCCGAGTTCATAGGCCATCAGGTACGCGGCCATCACATCATCCACCGTGGCATGGTCCGGCATATTGATGGTCTTGGAGACGCCGCTGTCGGTGTGCTTCTGGAAGGCCGCCTGCATGCGAACGTGCCACTCCGGCGCCACGTCATGGGCCGTGCTGAAGACCTCCTGCCATCGCGCGGGAACATCGGCGAGGCCACGAACCGAGCCGTGATTGGCCAGTATCTTGTCCATCAACCCGTCTTTCCAGAACCCTTCCTGCTTGGCCGTCTCGATGAAGTGGTCGAGAACGTAGGGCAGATGCTCGCCGTCCATCACGTTCTTGAACCAGATGAGGCTGAATTCGGGCTCGCAGCCGCCCGACGTATCCGCGATCATGCTGATCGTACCGGTCGGGGCCACGGTGGTGACATAGGAGTTGCGGACCCGCTGGCCCCGCGCTTCATGGAGAGAGCCCTTCCAGGAGGGATACACGCCGCGCTTTTCGGCTGTGCGAATGGATTCGTCGTAGCCGATCTCCGAAATGAATTTCATGATGCGGGCGCCCATCTCCACGCCGGCCTCGGAATCGTACCGAATGCCCAGCTTGAAGAGCGTACGGGCAAAACCCATCACGCCCAAACCGATCTTCCGGTTGTCTTTGGTGCACTTCTCGATCTCAGGGATCGGATATTTGTTCATGTCGATGACGTTGTCCAGGAAATGCACGGAGGTCCGGATGGATCGCTCCATATGGGCCCAGTTGATCTCGCACCGGCCGTCCCCGGTCAGGACCAGATGAGTTTCAATGTTGATGCTCCCGAGGTTGCACGACTCGTAGGGCAGCAACGGCTGCTCGCCGCATGGATTCGTCGCCTCGATCATGGCGTAGTGCGGAGTCGGGTTGGTCCGGTTGGCCTGGTCGATGAAGAAGAGTCCTGGCTCCCCGTTACGCCACGCCGCCTCCGCGATCGTGGCCAGCACCTCGCGGGCATTGAGCTGCCTGACGACTTTGCCGTTTCGCGGACTGACGAGATCGTACATTTCACCCTTGAGCGCGGCGCCCAGGAAAGCGTCCGTGACCGCGACACTGATGTTGAAATTGGTCACCTCTTTCGTGTTCGTCTTGCAGGTGATGAACTCCAGGATGTCGGGGTGGTCCACCCGCAGAATCCCCATGTTGGCGCCCCGCCGGGTCCCCCCCTGCTTGATGTGCTCGGTGGATTGGTTGTACACCTTCATGAAGGACACGGGGCCGGACGCCACGCCGCCGGTGCTGCGCACCACGTCGTCCTTGGGACGCAGGCGCGAGAACGAAAACCCCGTCCCGCCGCCGGTCTGATGGATGAGCGCCTGATGCTTCAGCGTGTCGTAGATGCCTCCGATCGAGTCTTCGACGGGCAGGACGAAGCAGGCGGCCAACTGCTGCAGCGGCCGGCCGGCATTCATCAGCGTCGGGGAGTTCGGCAGAAAATCCAACCGCGTCATCAAGGCATAAAATTCTTCTTCGGCCTTCCGTATCTCCTCGGGCGTCGCGCCATAGAACCCGTCGGCCTGGGCCAAGTTCACCGCCACGCGGCGAAACATCCCATCGGGAGTCTCGATGACTTTGCCGGTTTCGTCCTTCGCCAGGTACCGTTTCTGCAAGACGCGCAACGCATTTGGAGAAATCCGGAGGGACACTTCGGACGCGCTGGAATGTCCAGAAGCCTTCATTATTTTCCTCCCCACCAATTTGGGACCCTTTTGTTGTTCCATTCTCGCGATCATAGAAGCGACTCTTGCCGACTACTGAATATTGAGGCTGGTACAATCCAAGATCACAACCTATAGCATCCCGAGACAGGCGGCTTTTATCACACGGCTTGATTTCTGTCAAGGAAAAAACACCATATCTTGAGTTCGCACTACCTTGCCTGACTACATCTTGTGGAAAATCCATGACTACGCTTTGGATAAAATGTGCGCTGGGTGAGAACGCCCTGTGGATAACACGAAAATCGGCCCGCTGGATTCATTTGTAAGTGGCAGGAAAAGTTACACAGAAGGAAAGAGTCGGCGCAGTTAGAAAAGGTTCACACTATTTTGCCTTTCTCACATAGGTCTTGTAGTGGATTGCGCCACCGTTGGGCTCCTCTTCCAACCCAACAAATTCGTGACCCGTGGTTTCACACCATGCGGGCATATCCTTCTTGATCCCCTCATCGTCAGAGACAACTTCGAGAACCTGGCCCACCACCAATTCTTTGATTTTCTTCGAGGTCTTAATGATCGGCATCGGGCAAAACAGCCCCAGCGTATCCAGCTTCACGTCATACGGGATGGCCATACTCGTTCCGTGCGGAGGGAATTAAATGAACAGGTTGACCTGCGCCTCGCGGGCCTCAGCGAGGTACGTCGACACGCCGGCAAACTGATCGACCTCGCCAATCAGCGTGTCCTTGGCGATCCCCATGAGACCGAGCGTCGTCGTGCAGGCGATAAAGCGCACACCCAGATCCAGGGCCATTTCCCGCAGTTCGGCGATGCCGGGCATCCGGTTCTGCTTCATCACCAGCTTCATCATGCGGGTGCCCAGCCCCCAGAAGTGAAACCGGGACAAGGGCAAGCTGTCGGCGCCGCCTGCGTTGAGATAGCCGAACATCCGCCGGAGCCAGTCCTTCGCGCCCCCCCTCACCCCTTCACGCCTGATGGCATTGAGCCCCCAGAACGTAAAAAACATCGTCACCTGCATGCCCATCGCAGCCGCGCCGGTGGCAATGATAAAGGCCGCCATCACGCGATCCATATCGCCGCTCAGAACGACCAGCGTGACGCGATCGGGTTTGCTCGCCTGCAACTCGGCCAGAGCGACTTGAGGGTCAAGTTTCGTCGTTGTCATGCAGAATCCCTCTCAGAAAATGATCGGGGAGGCTGGGGTCCAGTCGAACTCCCGATCCTCCCCGATTCCCCTCTAGCATCGCGTAGAAATACTATAATATGCGCTTCTCCAGCTTGTCAAGGCATGATGATGCCGATCGGTAGCCCATGTAATCTGTATCATATTGATATGATTTATGTTTATTAGTCGTCCACGTAGAGATCATCCGCCTCCCGGACGACGATTTCTTTCAGATCCGGCCGCCCCTTCCTGAGCAGCGCATAACCTTCTTTGCGAATACGCTCGGCCTTCTCGGCCACCAATCGAGGAGGCATCCGATAGTGGAGTAGAACGAGGCCGAAGATCTCGATTGAAGTCTCGAACTCCATCGGCACCACCTCATTCGCGCCCAGGGCGAGCAGGTCGTCGATCTCCCTCAGGTACCGGGTCCGGGCAATGATGTGGATATCCGGATTGAGTTGGCGGGCCACCTTGACCGCCCGCCGGGTGGCGATCGGATCGGAAATCGCCAGCACCAGCGCACGCGCGTCGTGGATTCCCAGACGGCGAAGTACTTGCGGATGCGTGACGTCTCCGAAGTACATCGAAATCCCGTTTTTCTGCTCCTGCCGGACGGTCTCCCCGTCCATCTCGACCACCACGAACGCGATCTCGGTCTCCCGAAGCACCTTGGCCAGGTTCCGGCCGTTCACTCCGTAGCCGGCGATGATCGTATGGTCACGCAAATGGAGAGGGGGCGCCGCGTAGGAGTCGGCAGGCCGCTCCGGCAGCCAGCGCCGCAGCCGCTGAATCGCTTCCGCGCGTCTGGCCAGAGCGGGAGACGCCTGGATCAGGAACGGCGTCAGGAGCAGCGTCAGGACCGAGACGGTCAGAAAGACCTGGAACGACTCGCCCGTCAGCAGGCCGACGTCCTTGCCGACCTTCGAGAGAATGAAGGAGAACTCCCCGACCTGGGCCAGCGCGGTCCCCATCAGCACGGCAGGCCGCCACGAATAACCGACCGCGACGGCAGCCACCACGGAGGTGACGAACTTCCCGCCAACGATCGTGGCCACAAGACCCGCCACCAGCAAGGGATGGGACAGCAGGACCCGCAAATCCAGCAGCATGCCGATCGAAATGAAGAAGAGGCTGTTGAAGCTATCCCGGAAGGGAAGGATCTCCGCCATCGCCTGGTGGCTGTATTCCGATTCCGAGATGATGAGTCCGGCAATGAACGCGCCGAGAGCCAGCGAGAGCCCCGCCAGCGAGCTCAACCAGGCGATGCCCAGGCACACCAGGATGATGGTGATCACGAACAGCTCCCGGCTGCGGCTCCGGACGACCTCGATCAGCAGACGCGGGACCAGAAACCGCGCCGCGACCAGGATCAGCGTCATCAGGAGGACCGCCTTCGACAGCGACCAGAGCACCGCCGCCGCGCCTCCATCCCCTTGACCGCCCAACACCGGCGTCAGCACCATCATCGGCACCACCGCCAGGTCCTGGACGATGAGGATCCCGATCGTCAAGCGGCCCTGGGGCGAATTGGTCTCGCCCCGCTCCGTCACCATCTTGAGCACGATCGCCGTGCTGCTCATCGCGATCAGAAAGCCCCAGAACACCCCCTGGTTGACCGGCAGGCCGACGGCCATGCCCGCCAGAACCGAGAGCCCGATCGCCGAAGCGATCTGGATGGTGCCCCCGCCCACGACGGCCCGCAGCGACGCGATATGCGCCAGAGAGAACTCCACGCCGATGGTGAACAGCAGCATGACCACGCCGACTTCGGCGAAGACCTCGATGCGGGCGACGTCGTCCACGAAATCGAGGCCGTACGGGCCCAGCAACGCGCCCGCGACCAGAAAGCCGACGACAGCCGGCACGCGCAGCTTGTTGAAGCAATAGACGACCACGATCGAGGCGCCGAAGAGGATGACGAGATCGCGGAGGAACGCCAGTTCAGCCATAGAAAGAGCTCTCGCGAGAGATGGTCCCCCTTTACATACACGGAAGGGCCCGAACGAGCAAGCGCCTGAGCGGATGAAAAGACGGGAGAAGGGAGCGGGAGAGATGCAGCGCGCGCCCGGCTATTGCGCGGTCCACCCGCCGTCGATGGTGAAGAGGCTCCCCGTGACCCAAGAGGCATCATCGGAGGCGAGGTAGAGCAGCATGCGCGCCACGTCATCGGGAGTCCCGAACCGGCCGATCGGGTGCTTCGCCATCATCATGGCGTTCATGTCGGGGTCGGCGATCGCGTCGGCCGCCATGGGCGTGTCCACCAGCGCCGGGCAGACGCAATTGCACCGGATCTTCTCCTTCGCGTAATCGATCGCCAGGCACCGCGTCAGGGCCACTAGCGCGCCCTTCGTGCCGCTGTATGCCGCGAGCCCGGGAATGCCCACCAGTCCCGCGACCGACGAGACGTTCACGATCGAGCCGCCCCGCTCCAGCATGTGCGGGATCACCGCCCGCGTGATCCGGAAGACGCCCGTGAGATTGGTGTCCAGGATGTCCTGCCACGCCTGGTCCGTCATTTCGTGCAGCGGCGTGCCGAACACGCCGATCGCCGCATTGTTGATAAGAATGTCGATTTTGCCGAAGGTCCGCACCGTCTGATCCACCGCCGACTGGACATGGGCCTCGTCCGTGACCGAGCCGGCGACGACAAGGACTTTGCCCCCGTTCGCGACAATCGCCTTGGCCACGCCCTCCAGGACGTCCTTACGGCGGCCGGTAATGGCGACTTGGGCGCCTTCGGCGGCGAAGATTTTGGCCGTTGCCTCTCCAATGCCCGTCCCGCCGCCTGTGATCAGGGCGACCTTCCCGGTGAGTCTCACAGGTCCTCCTCACGCCGCTCAGTCCCGGCAGCGTCCTCCTCAACTTCCGCAGGCACCGAGGGCGCCAGGCCCGGCTGTACCTTACGGGCCACGGTCAGAAAGCCGCTGTGGGCGACCATCCGCAGATCAGGCCGCACGCTCCGTCCTTCGATGTTCCAGGTTCGCAGCAGGGTCTCGAACGTCTGGATCATCGAGAAGACCTGCGCGCGATGCAGGGCCTCCACCGTCTGCATCACCTGGGGGATCGTCGGCACATAGCTGAGATACACTCCGCCCGAACGGAGCGCCCTGGCGGCATGCGGAACCACCTGCCAGGGTTCGGGCAGATCCAGGACCACCCGGTCCAGATCGGTCTCCTCGATGCCCTCATAGGCATTGTTCTGCCGGAGCGTGAAGTTGTGCGCCGGCCCGAGATAGCGTTCGATGTTCTTCATCGCCGTCCGGGCAAAGTCCTCCCGCGCCTCGTAGCTGACGACATGCCCGCGATCCCCCACGGCCCGGAGCAGCGCCATGGTCAGGGCGCCCGATCCGGTGCCGGCCTCGAAGACCCGCGCGCCCGGATAGATGTCGGCCCACTGGAGAATCACGCCGAGGTCCTTGGGGTAGAGCACCTGCGCGCCGCGGGGCATCTTCAGCACGTACTCGGAGAGCGTCGGGCGGAGCGCCAGCATGGGGCGGCCGCGGGACAGCGTGACCAGGGACCCGTCGGGCTGCCCGATCAGCGCATCGTGCGCGATGGTCTCCCCGCTGAACTGAAAGGTGTCGCCGGCCTTCAGCGTCAAGGCGTACTGGCGCCCCTTCCGGTCCACCAAATGGACACGATCTCCGTCGGAAAAAACAGTCATCGGGCATCTCTCACGATACGAATGGGGACGGCGTTAACTCGGCTTGATGGGTCCGGCGGCGTTGGCGCCGACTTGAACCAGCGTGCGGCGAACGAGCGCCTTGCAATGGGGGCAGTGAAAGCGGATGGTGTCCTCGTCCATCCACTCGATGGACTCGTCCTTGACCCACATCAGCTTGCCGCAATAGGGACAGTCTCTCGGCTGAAGCGTCACCGGTCTCTCCCTACACGTCACGCACGCCGGCTTGGGCCTTCTCGACCAGATCGGGCGGCAATTGGGGCATCTGATGGGCGATCATCGCATGCATCTTGAGTTTGGCGAGAATGTCCTCCACGGTATTCCCCTGCATCTCGAACTGACAACCCTCTTTCACGCAGGTCAACGCCTTGGGCACGACGACACCTCCCCCTCACACTCAGTTGCTTCTTTTGTACCGCATCCGAACGACTTTACGCAAGACGGGAGGGCGTTACGAAGCAACGGGAGATGGGCCGTCCTTTTTCGCGCGGGCCATGAGCTTGCAGTAGGAGCAGGTCTCGGCGGTGGTGGGCTGACCGCACGCGGTGCAGGGATGCAGGACAGCCTGATCGTTTTCGGTCATGGAGGGACGAGTCTTCGCCTCGGCCTCCTGCTTGGCCAGAAAGCCCCAATAGAAGGCCTGCTTCGTACCGGGCGATTCGCTCTCCAGCCGATTGAGGATGTCCTTGTAGAGCAGCATCTTGGCGCCCTTCGAGTTGGGGCACTCCTCGACGATGTAGTCGATCTTGTTGACGATCGCGTAGGCGGCGATCTCCCGCTCCGCCAGCCGGAAGAGCGGCTTCACCTTTTTGGCGAACCCCTCCATCGACGCCGGCAACGTCGGCCCCTGCTTGTCCAGGTACTCCGTCTGCCAGTGCAGCACGTTCCCGAGCAGCCGCGACGCCTCATCGTCCAGATTGTGGCCGGTGGCCAGGACATGGTACCCCAGCTCCACCGCTGTCCGGTTGAAGTGGTAGCGCTTGAGCGTGCCGCAGACGGAGCAGGTCGGCCGGCGCACGAGATCAGCCAGCTCGTTGATGCCGGCCCCCTCGTCTTCCTTCAACTCGTGGACATGGAGCGAGAGGCCCCGCGCACCGGTGAAATTTTCCACCTTGGCCTTGGATTGCCGCGAGTACTCGCCGATCCCGAGGTCCACGTAGAACGCGTCGGCCTGGTACCCCAACCGGCGCAGGATGTCCAGGAGGCTCAGGCTGTCCTTTCCCCCGGAGACCGCCACCAGCACGCGGTCGGTCTTCGTGAACATCTTCTCTTCCGTGATGGCCCGCTCCGCCTGCGCGCAGACGAAGTCCGTGAGGCAGGGCTTGCAAAACGCCGTATGGTGGCGGGGAATCTCCAGCACCGCCCGTTCTTTGCACTTGCGGCAACGCATCGGGTCAGCCCCCTGACATGACGGGCCGGATTTCGACGCGGTCGTCGTCCCGGAGCATGTCGTCCTCGGTCACCAGGTCGTCCCCTCGCACCACCAGCACGGTCTCCGGCAGGAGGCTCAACTCCTTCAGCAGATCTTTGACGCGCCGGGGTCCCTTGACGTCCACTTCCCGGACCGGGTGGTTCAGCAGGACTTTCATCGCGCCCTATATCTCCGCATCGCGCAGGAACGCGGCGGCCTCTTCCGGCGGGACCGGATTGATATAGAACCCCGTGCCCCACTCAAAGCCGGCCACCTGCGAGAGCTTCGGCATCACCTCGATGTGCCAGTGGTAGAACTCGCCTGTCTTCTCATGCAGCGGCGACGTGTGGAGGATGAAATTATAGGGCGGGGAACCGAGCGCGCGGTCCAGCCGGCGCAGGGTATCGGAGAAGATCCGCGCCAGCGCCTCGAACTGGAACTTCTGGCTCTCCTCAAAATAGGACGTGTGCTTCTTCGGCAGGACCCAGACCTCGAACGGGAACCGTGGGGCATAGGGGGCGATCGACAGGAACTCGGCGTTCTCCCCCACCACCCGGCTCCGGTCCGCGATCTCCTGGTGGATGATGTCGCAGTAGATGCAGCGTTCCTTTTCCTTGTAATGCTCGCGGCAGCCGGCGATTTCGTTCAGCACGTTGGTCGGGACGATGGGCAGCGCAATGAGCTGGGAGTGCGTGTGCTCCAGCGTCGCTCCCGCGGCCGCGCCGTGGTTTTTGAAAATCAGGATGTAGCGCAGCCGGCTGTCTTTCCGGAGATCCAGGATGCGGTCGCGGTAGGCCCAGAAGACGTCCTCGAGATGCTTCTCGGACAGTCCCGCCAGCGACGCCTTGTGCTCGGGGGACTCGATGATCACCTCGTGAGCGCCCACGCCGTTCATCCGGTCATAGAGGCCGATCCCCTCGCGCGCGACATCGCCTTCGATCTGCAGAGCGGGGAACTTGTTCGGGACCACGCGGAGGCTCCAGCCCGGCTGGTTGGGCGCGCCCCCGTTGGGGCGATAGGCAAGAATCTCCGGCGGCGTCTGCGCTTCGTTGCCGGGACAGAGCGGGCAGAGCGGCTGGGCCGCCATCGGGGGCAGCACCTGCCGGAAGTCGGTCGGCCGCTGGGCCCGCTCGGTCGAAATGATCACCCATCGGCCAACGATGGGATCGCGCCTCAGCTCAGGCATGGGGGGTTCCTTTAAATTTCGGTGATCTCAAGACACACCTCAATCCGCTCGGTGGCTCCCGGATTCAGCGTCAGCGGCCAGGAGGCCAGCAGCGCGGAGCCCTGGTACGTGCGCTCCGCTCCCTCTTCCGACTGCGACACCGTCTCGATGGGCATGTACCAGATATCCCCCGGCCGGTCAAGACGCAGGGTCACGCGAAACCGGTTCCACTCATCCACCATCGAGAACCGGTCGGCCCCCGAACAGCAGCCCCGCTCGCGCAGCCGGACGCGGCCGGTCCCCGGCACTTCATAATAGCGCTGCGGATCGTCGCCCGCCAGCAGGGTGAGATTCAGCTCCACACCAAACCGGACGGCCAGCGGCCCGGACGCACGGCTCTCCAGGGCATAGGCCACGGACACTGCCGTCTCCCGCTCGGTCACGCGATAGACCTTGCGCACGGTGATCTGGTGCGCCTGATTCGCGAGGGACACCATGCCGTGAAAGACCAGCGGGACGGCGAGGGCCCCGTCTTTCGCCTGCGGGCTTGCCCCGTCAATCCGATAGGCGCCCTGCACGCAGTCTCCGCGTTCCTCGTCATCGATCCGGCCAAAGGCCTCGAACGAGAGTTCCGGCGGCAGGAACCGGTCCAGGAAGCTCAGCCGCCGATGGCGATCGTAGGTGAGCGCCTGGTGCAGGTCCTGCTCCTTGACCTTTATCTGATCGTGAATGGAGGCGGGCGCCCCGCCGGCCGACTCCTGATGCAGGGACGCTTCGGCCAGCTTCCGGTGGTACGCCTCCTCGCGACGCGCGAGGACGTCCGAGAGGTTGAACCGGGCGGGGCGATAGTCCAGCTCGAGCAGGCTTCCTCCGCAGGCCGGCGCCAGACACAGGCCGAGCGTGCGGGTGGAGACGATCAGCTCCTCGTGGCCGTCCTTGTCGAGGTCCGTCGCTCTGCTTTCAATCCACTCACGTCCCTTGTGCGCGGCCGCCTCCACGTGATTCTCGGCCTCGATCAGGTTCCGGTACGTCTCGTGCCGCAGGCAGTTGAGATAGAGCCCCCCGAAGAGCCCGTGCCAGTAGGCGTCGTTCCCCTGCGCGCGCCAGACCAGCCTGGTGGCATCGTGGACCCCGGCTCCCGGCGGGAACGCCCGCGCGACGCGCTCACTCACGTCCAGCATCCGCTTGTGCATGTGGTTGGATTCCGGGTACTTGAACAGGAAGCCGTCCCAGAAGCCGCCGCGCAGGAACGGACGGTAGGCGGCCAGCCTGCCTGCGCGCTCCAGTTCGGCCCGCCGGTCTTCCAGCGCCTTCGCCGCATCGGTCGGCAGGGCCCATTCCATCAGCTCATCATAGGAGGCCGACGGCAGATACACCCGGCCCGTCGGAGGATGCGCGTCCAGATATTCGCTGAACGTCCGCAGCCGGAGCCACTCGGCATTCTGCTCGAGCAGGTCGAAGAGCCGCTCCAGGTAGCGCTCTTCGAACACCCACTGATAGGTGTTCGGCCAGAGCCCGAACTTCTCCCCATCGTCGGCGTAGGTGACGGCCGCCCCCGGGCCACGCTCACCCAGCCGCGCGAGGAAGGCGATCAATTCCTCCGGCACGCGAAACGGAATCAGGTAGCGCAGATCCTTGCTGATCGGGAAGATCGCCAGCGGATGGCCTTCCTTTTCCGTCAGGTAATAGCCCGTCAGCGCGTCGGCGTCGAGCCCGGCGTGCATGAAGTGCGAGTCATCGAGAATCGTGTACCGGAGCCCCGTCGGCGCGAGCTTCTTGGGAAGCCCCCCATCCCACGCCCGCTCGGCCAGCCAGAGGCCGCGGGGGACCGCCCCGAGCCGGTCGTGCAACCGTTGCGAGAGGAGCGTGACCTGTCCCACCGCGTCGCGGTCCGGAATCACCGACAGGATCGGCTCGTAGAACCCGCCGCCCAACAGCTCGACCTGATTGGAGACGACGAGCTTGGCGAGGCGGTCCAGGAAACCCGGCTCTTCTTTCTCGAACCAGTCCAGCAGCGGGCCCGTATAGTGCAGGGTCAGCCGGATGCGCGGGTGCCGCTCCAGCAGATCGAGGAAGGGGCGGTAGCAGCGGTCATAGGCCATACGGAACACATGACCGAAATTCCCCACCGGCTGGTGGTTGTGAATGCCGAGCAGCAGCGTCACCGGGTGCATGTCACACCTTCCACATTGCGCCTTCGAACGTGTGGTCGGGAACGGTAAAGGCCAGCGGCCGGTGAGAGGGGATGCGGTCGAGCTCGAGGTCCCCCCGCATGACCGTGACCACGAGCTGGACCCGCATGCCGGCATGCAGCCCCAGTTCCTTGAACGGCACCGCCAGCTCGATGACTTTCTTGCGCCGGATCGTGTCGAAGGAACGCGCCGGCTCAAACGCAGTCCCGTCTGCACTCAGCCAGAGCGTGAATTGCGGAGGATCAGGCAGGTCGAGGCGGAACACCAGCCTGGCCGGTTTCGGCTCGATGAAATATACGTGCACGTCGGTGGGCCCGCCGTCGTCCGTCTCATCGGAGGGCAGCGGATCGAGCCGTAAATAAAACTGGTCCAGGCTGAACCCGAAGTAGAGACGGCTGAAGAACTCCCGCCGCTGGTGCATCGAGCTGAGCGGGGAGCGCCCGGTCACATAGCCCGCGCCCTGCCATTCATAGAAATCCGTCACGATGCCGTCGAGGGCCGGCGCGATCAGGGCGCTCGGCTCGCGAATGTCCATCTTGGAGGTCTGCCGCAACACCGGGACCTTGAGGAACTCCGGCACCTCCGCTCCGACCAGCCGGAACACGTTCGCCAGGTGCAGCCGGAAGACCTGGTCGAACAACGCCTTGTGGTCGGTGTCGAACTCGTCCCCGTACCACCAGAACCAGTCGCTGCCCTCGGCCGCATAGAGCTCATCCCAGGCGGCGCGTAGCGCCGCAGCCGGGACCTCCCCCGTTTCCTCCCGCTTGCGCAGGAACTGCCGGGTCTTCCCCACCCGATCCCATGCGTCGTTGTCTTCGACATGGCCCAGCCAGATTTTCAGATCGGCGTTGATCCAGGAGCCGGTGTGTAGCCGGTCCAGCCGCGCCGCGGGTGGATGCTCCTCAAGCTCGCGCCCCGGGGTCACGGCTTGGAGTCGCATGCCGTTCCATTCGCCTGAGGCCAGCGACGTATAGAGGCCGCGCAGAAAGCCCTCGCCCCCGTCGGAGTAATGTTCCCAGGGATTTTCCCCATCAAGAATGACCAGCACCAACGGACGCGCCTCGGTCGAGCGGCCAGCGATGGCCTGCAGGCGGCCGAAAAAATCCGCGACCGACGCGTCCGGCGGGTTTCGGGAATAGGTGAACCCCACCGCGTCCGACAAATCCCGATCGCGAAACAGCAGCGCGACATCCCCGCCGTCCACCTGCGCGCGATAGGGCCGATAGAGCATCGCATCGCGCTGCCAGTGGTCCACGGAGCGCGCCAGCACGCCTTCGTCCGTGGCCGCCCAGCGGATGCCCAGCTTCGTCAGGATCGGGATCAGCTCGGGACAGACGGACCCCTCGGAAGGCCAGAGCCCGACGGGGCGCCGCCCGAACAGTGTTTCGTGGAAATCGAGCGCCTTGCGGATCTGGGCCTCGGCATCCTCCGGATGCGCGAACCGTTGCGGCAGGGCCGAATCGGGCCGGGAGCGCCGGGCCGAGTCGGTGTCGATCAGGAGCGGCAGAATCGGGTGGAAGAACGGCGTCGTGGACAGCTCGATCTGCCCCCGTTCCTGAAGGCGCCGGTACAGCGGAATAATCCCGTCGAGGATTTCACGCTGTGCCGCCAGCACGGCCTGCTTGTCGGACTCCGAGAACTGGCGCCCTTTGGCGAGCAGCTCCCGCAATTGCGGAAAGCGCGCCAGCGCGCGGTGCCCGCACCAGGCGAGATTGTGCCACACCTGCAGATCGAGCAGGTCCTGGACGGAGAACCGGGAGGCAATCCGGGGCCACTCCTCGTCGCGCGGATGCGTCCCCCGGTGAATCAGGAGTCCATAATACCGGTCGTGCGGGCGGATCATCGTATCCCAGTTGGCGCTGAAGAACTGGCGCAGGATGAAGAGGCGCTCGCTTTCGCTCAGATCGGCCGCCGGGCGCGACGCGTGCGTCCAGAAGACGTCCGTCACCGCCCCGTTCGCCAGCTCCTGCAGTTGATGCAACAGCGAGGGCGTGAGGTTCACCGTGACCCGGGCCTCCGGATGTTCCTCCAGGAGCACCCCCATGTCGTAATAGCCCTTCACGGCATGCAGCCTCACCCAGGGAAGGGGGGCGGTCTGCGTCAGGGGGTCGGTGTAATAGGGCTGGTGCAGATGCCAGAGTATCGCGACGGCCAGGGTCTTCACTTGAACGCCCGGTCCGCCTTGGCGGCCAGGTAGAAATCGCTCTCCGTCAACCCCTGGATCTTATGGGTCCAGATCTCAATCGCACACGTGCCCCAGGCCACGTGAAGATCCGGATGGTGCCCTTCCTGCTCCGCGATCGCCCCCACCTTGTTCGCGAACTCGAGCGACTGCGCGAAATTCTTGAACGGAAAGACCCGTTCCAGATGCCCTTCGCCGTTCAACTGCCAGCCCGGATCCAGTTCCGCCAGCATCGCCTGCGCGCGTGACCGCTCCATCGGCGGGACACCGCCCCGGCAGGGCACACATTTGTTATCAGCCAGGCTCATGATACCCTCCTCTGACAGCCGTCAGTCTACCACGGACAGTGCGGTTGTGATAGGCTCAGCGGGCACGTCATGGTCCGGGAGAAGCGCATGGCCGCACCGTCCGCATGGGCGGGCCTTGCTGTCGTTGCCTGTCTCGCCCTTCTTCCTGCCGGTTGCCAGCACCGAGCGTCCAGTCAAAGAGCCGCGTCCGACTGCTCCACGCTTGAACGGCGCATGGATCTATCGCGCCAGATTGAGACGCTCAATCTCCTGGCGGACGCCTTTTCGCAGACGTGCTACGACGTGGTGATCACGTACGGCGCACGGGCGCAAACGGCCTACCGGCACAAGACCTATTCCATCACCAAGGAAACCACCGGCATTTTTCTTCCTGAGGGCGCACTGACGGCGTATGTCCTGGAAAGCTATGAGCGCGGCTATCTGACCGTCCTGCTGGCGGACAGTTACCTGAGGGCCAAGAAACCCGACGACGCGAAAGTCGAACTGCGGCGGCTGGACCAGGAGCTGTTTGCCCCGATCTATAACTACGGGGAGGACCCGGTCAACCTGCTCCTGTCGGCCGTGTTGTGGGAGCAACTGGGCGATCCCGGCGAGGCGCGGGTGGACTGGCTTCGGTTGCGGGATCAGGTCGGGGCGCTCAAAGGCCTCGAACCGGACATCCGCTCCTTTGCGGAACGGCAACTGACACGCATTGATCGCGGCGAGGCCGTTCAGCCGGCGTGGCAGATCTACGGCCTGGGCACACTCCCGGGCGTCGAATGGGACCTGAAATTCACCGGCTCGAGCAACGGCTATTTTCGTGTCAGACCGAAGGCGGGGTTCCTGCCGGCCTGTGTGTCCGATACGGGGCTGCGCATTCCCACGCAGCGCTGGTTCGAGAAAATCGCCGTGCGGCACAGCCATGCCTATCATCCGCTCCTGAATGTGCAAAGCTGGATCCGCTTGCCGATCGGGATCGTGTACAGCCTCGTGCCGGTGGCGGCCGGCGCAGGCGTGGCCGTCGGGGGATGCGTGACCGACGCCGCAGGGAAAGGGAACGGTCAGTTGTGCGAGCTGTCTATTCGAGGAGGGATCGCGTTGATGCGGCAGGCCCCCAAGGTGTTGAAAGGCGCCCTGGAGCCGGATTTCCGGCATTGGGAGCACATGCCGTCCGCCTTCGTCGTCACGCGGGCCTCACACCTGCGGGAGGAACCCTGCGCCCGTGACCTGCCCGACATGGACCTTGCTCAGGCGGTCAAATTCTGATGGCTCCAATCGCTCTGCCGCCGCCCGATCCTGCGCTCGTCGCCGCCACGGTGAAGACGAAGCTGCCGTTCCGCGTGGAGCTGGCAAAGATGGCGCCGCTCGCGGGCGACGCCTCCAACCGGCGCTACTTCCGCCTGGAGCTGGCCGGCGGCCCGCCGCACACACTGGTGCTGATGCAGTTGTCCTCGCCCGAGGCGTTCAAGCAATCGGAGGAAGCCGTCAGCGGCGCCACCCCGATCACGGAGCTGCCGTTTGTCAACATCCTGTCCCATCTCGCCAAGGCCGACGTGGCGGTGCCGGCGCTGCACTATTACGACAAGGCCGCGGGGCTCCTGTACCTGGAAGACCTGGGGGACGTGACGCTGGCCATGTCGTCCCAGGACGCGACGAGCCCGGAGACGCCGGACCTGTACCGGCAAGCCGTGGACGCGCTCATCCGGCTCCATTTGAAGGCGAGCTTTCCCGCCGACCCCGCCTGCCTGGCCTTCGGACGCGCCTTCGACGTGCCGCTCCTGATGTGGGAGTTCAATCACTTCATCGAATACGGCATCGAAAAGCGCGCCGGCACGGCGCTGCCCGAGTCGGATCGCGAGACGATCCGCGCCGAGATGCGGAAGATCGCCGAGTTGCTGGCTGGCCAGCCGCGCGTCTTCACCCACCGGGACTATCACAGCCGCAACCTCATGGTGCAGGACGAGCGGCTCCGGGTCATCGACTTTCAGGACGCCCTGATGGGTCCCGCCTCGTACGATCTGGCGTCTCTCCTGCGCGACTCCTATCTGTCGCTCGATGAAGAGCTGATCGACGAGCTGGTCGTCCGCTATCTGGAGGGACGGGCCCAAGCCGGCGCGCCGCTCGACCGCCTAACGTTCATGCGCGTCTTCGACCTGACCAGCATCCAGCGCAATCTCAAGGCGGCCGGGCGGTTCGTGTACATCCTCCTCGAGAAGAACAACGACCGCTACCTCCCCTACGTCCCGCGGACGCTGGGCTACGTGAAGCGCAATCTCGAGAAGCACCGGTCGCTGCACCCGCTGCGCGCCGCCCTCGCGCGCCACGTGCCCGAACTGCAATGAAAGCCATGGTCCTGGCGGCGGGTCTCGGCGTACGCCTGCGGCCCCTGACCGACCGGACGCCCAAGCCCCTGCTGCCGATCGCCGGACGGCCGCTCCTTGTCTGGAACCTCCTGCTCCTCAAGCGCCACAGGATCACCGACATCCTCATCAACCTGCACCATCTGGGCGATCAGATCGTGCAGGCGATCGGAGACGGCACGCGCTTCGGCCTGCGCGTGGCCTATTCGCACGAGCCCGAGCTCCAGGGGACGGGCGGCGGCATCAGGCAAGCCGCGCCCTTTCTCAAAGACGGACCGTTCCTGGTGCTGAACGGGGACACGCTCTCCGCATGCGACCTGACGGGCCTGATCGCCGCGCACCGCGCCGGTAAGGCCTTCGCCACCCTGGCTCTTCGGGAAGACCCCGAGGCAACCCGCTGGGGTCCTGTCACGGTGGATGCGGACGCCCGCATTCTCCAGATCAACGGCGTGCCGCCGCTCGCGCCTCACGCCGAGCCACTGCCCGCGCCCTGCATGTTCGCAGGCATTCACGTGATGGAGCCGGCAATCCTGAGCGCCATCCCGCCGGGGCCCGGCTCAATCATCGACGTCTATCACGCGCTGCTCGGAAAGGGTCTGGTGCTGCAGGGCTATCGGATGAGCGGCTACTGGTCGGACATCGGCACGCGGGAGCGGTACGAACAGGCTGAACGGGACGCCGCGGAGGGACGCTTCGCTATCCCTTGACCCTGGCCGCCAGAAAATTCTTGCGGGTGTTCAGGGCTGCGGCTAGGCCGCAGGTTTGAAGAAGCGCAGACGGAGGGCGTTGCTGACGACGCTGACGGAGGACGCCCCCATCGCGCCCGCCGCGAGGATCGGATTGAGCCAGCCGAGCGCCGCGGCCGGAATCAGGACGATGTTATAGACGAAGGCCCAGAAGAGATTCTGCTTGATGTTGCGCATGGTGGCGCGGCTCAGCGCGATGGCCGCCGACACGCCGCGCAGGTCGCCGCCCACCAGCGTGATGTCCGCCGCCTCCAGGGCCACGTCGGCGCCCGCGCCGATTGCGATCCCGACGTCGGCCTGGGCCAGCGCCGGCGCATCGTTGATGCCGTCGCCGACCATGGCCACCTTCTTCCCTTCGCCCTGCAGGCGCTTCACCTCGCGCGCCTTTGCCTCCGGCAGCACCTCGGCCAGGACCCGCTCGATGCCGACCTCCCGGGCCACCGCCGCCGCCGTGCGCGGGTTGTCGCCCGTGAGCATCACCACTTCGAGGCCGAGAGCCTTGAGGGCCGCCACCGCCTCGCGGGCATGCTCTTTCACCTGATCGGCCACGGCCACGACGCCGACGACGCTCGCGCCGACCGCCACGAACATCGGCGTCAGGCCGGCTTCCGCCAGCCGGGCAACTTCTGCCTCCAGCCCGGCCACCGGCAGCCCGTCCACTTCCATCAGCCGGAGATTACCCACGCGTACCGGCTGTCCCTGCACCGTCGCCCGGATGCCATGACCGGGGACGGCGGCAAAGTCCTTCGAGGTCTCCAGCGCGAGGTGCGCCTCCCTTGCCGTCTTCACAATCGCTTCGCCGATCGGATGCTCCGACCCCTGCTCGGCCGAGGCGGCGATCTGTAAAATCTTGTCGCGCGACCAGCCGTCCCGATGAACGACGATCTCCTTGACGGCCAGCTCGCCTTTCGTCAGGGTCCCGGTCTTGTCGAGCACGACAGCCGTCAGCGCCCGCGCCTGCTCCAGGGCCGCGCCGCTCCGGATCAATATTCCGTGCTCCGCCCCGCGGCCGATCCCCACCATGATAGAGGTGGGCGTGGCCAGCCCCAGCGCACAGGGACAGGCGATGATCAGCACCGCGACGAAATTCAGCAGCGCGGGCGTGAAAGCCTGCGCCGGGCCGAACGCGAACCAGAGCCCGAACGTCAGCAGGGCGGCGCCGATCACGATCGGCACGAAGACCGATGCCACCTGATCCACAAGACGGGCGATCGGCGGCTTGGAGCCTTGCGCCTCCTCCACCAGTTTCACAATCTGCGCCAGCGCGGTGTCGGCGCCGACCTGCGTAGCCGCAAAACGGAAACTGCCGGTGCAGTTCAGCGTGGCGCCGATGACCCTGTCGCCGGGCCCCTTATCCACCGGCATGGACTCGCCGGTCAGCATGGACTCGTCCAGCGAAGAATTTCCCTCCAGGATAACGCCGTCCACCGGAACCTTCTCGCCGGGACGAACGATCACCACATCGCCGACCCGCACCTCCCCGATCGGAATGTCCCGCTCGCGGCCTTCGCAGATGACGCGGGCCTGCTTGGCCTGAAGGCCGATCAGCCGGGTCAGGGCTTCGGACGTACGTCCCTTGGCGCGGGCTTCGAGAAGACGCCCCAGGAGGATGAGCGTGATGATCGCCGCGGACGAATCGAAATAGACCTGCGGCGTGGCCCCGGCAGCGGTGAAGACTCCCGGCGCGAGGGTCGCGGCCAGACTGTAGCCATAAGCAGCAGAGGTGCCGACCGCGATGAGCGTGTTCATGTCGGTGGTTCTGTGCCGGCCCACCGCGATCGCGCCTTTATAGAACTGCCACCCGGCCCAGAACTGGATGGGCGTGGTCAGCAGGAGCTGGAGCCGGAAAGACGCCGATTGCGAGAGAGGCAAACCGAGATGTTCCGACATGCTCAGGATCATCACCGGCACGGTCAGCGCGGCGGCAAACCAGAACCGTGCTCGGAGCGACCGATAGGCGGCTTGCTTGCGGGCTTCTTTCGATTTGGACGTCTCCGTTTCGTGCGCAGCCGGCATGACAGGCGTATACCCAAGACTGCGAATGGCCTCTTGAAGCATGTCGGGATTCGCAACCCCGGGCTGGTATTCGACCGTGGCCTTCTCCGTCGCCAGGTTCACCGACGCACGGACAACGCCGGGTACTTCGCTTAAGCCCTGCTCGATCTTGGCGACACACGACGCGCAGGACATACCTTCGATCGGAATCGTGAGCGACGCGAGCTTGGTAGCGCTCGCGGGCTTCGCCGGCTGTTCAGAAACGGGCTTCGCCCGTGGGGGCATCATCGTAACCATCTGCACGGGCGGCGGGCTCATGCCCTTCGGACCGCCTTTGAGGACCGCGGCTGGATCCTTCTCAAAGGTCCGCTTGCAGCCCGGCGCGCAGAAATAGTACGTGGTCCCCTCGTGGACCGCCGTCGCCGGGGCCGTTTTTTCGTCCACGGCCATCCCGCAGACCGGATCAATCGCCATAAGGTAAGACTATAGGGCGGGAGAGGGGAGGGTCAAGCTCATCCAGTGCTAGGTCCCACTTGGATCATGCTACGGGGTGGGCACAACTTGCAGGGAAAGATGTTAAGGGGGGAAACGATCATACATAAGCCCCATCAAAACGCTAACGAGCCCTAATAAATCGTTTCCGCATTTACCCCTGTATAGGAACCTGCCCCTTCTATTCCTAGAGTAGACGGTTTGTCATCGAACAGTGCCGGCTACCGGTCCGTATGGAGAATTACAGAAGCATTGCGTTCCAGGATATAGTGGATATGGCAGGGAACACCAGCCATACGGTGTGACGCACGTCCAGCCAGGAGCTTGTTCCAATGGTGGCACTATGTCGTCTGTCAAGGCGAGTGCAAACATCGCTGAGGCCGTAATTAGGGCTAACAACAGTTTGCATCGAATTAACTGCATCATGGTTATCTCCTTAATGCTTAGTTTGACTTTGGCCACATTGTTCTACAGAGATTTGGACAGAGTCGAGCCCCTCAGCCGTGGCCACAGCCAATGGCAAATTCACTGCTGGGCCGAGCTTTAAATTGGAAAAAGTCGCTTTGAGTACTGTACCGGGTACCTGCGACGGGACGGAAAGCTCCCCCCCGAAATCTTTAGGGGGGAGCGGTTGCTCCTTCTCGAGCAGCGTCGCCTTGCCAATATTTCCTCCAAGTAGCACTTCTCCCTTAAATGGAGAGTACTCGCTGGGCACAAAATGAGTCCCACTAATGAAGAAGGAAACGTTTCCATCAGAGCAGGCGGAAAGAACATACGGGGAAGCGCTCTCAATAACTGGCCCTGCTTTGGGAGAGAAATCTGGAAGAGAATCATCGCTACAGGTTATTTCTGTGCTCTTCTCTTTTCTAACCTTCTTTCCATGAATATTGACAGTCTGCGGATGAGTAGTCATATTTCTCGCAAGGACCTGTATGGTCGTATGTCGCACGTTATCTCCTGATGTTTCCATTATGGTCGTGTGCCGCACGTTATTTTCTGATATTCTCATTGGATCAAATGCTTTTGGCGGAGGATCAAAGCCAAATAGATCAGGCATTTCGGATTCTTCGAATTTCGCTGCGATTCCCTTCATTCCAGGAAGAACCGTGATTGAGCGAGCGCGCTTCCCCTCCCAGTAAACTTCAGGGTCTCGCCATAACTGTATCTGTTGGGATGGTAAGGAGGCCTTAACAACAAACGTGACTCCTCTGGCACAGGCGGAAATGTGATTCGGAGTTATCTCGAGATAAGGGGTGCTAGGTGTGCGTTGCCCCCAAGGCCCCATCTGGCTTCGGGCCAAGGCCTCGGTCAGACTATCAAGGTCAGGGGGTGTTAAAAGCGGCATGGGGATTACAATCTCTCGGGATTTGCTCCCTTCCTTTAGTACAGAGACACCGTGTTTCCAGTCAGCAATCCATACCGTATGGAGATCCATTCTTAGGCGTGGCCACCAACCCGGTATGGATACATCTGATGAAACCTGAAAGCTTGATAGCGAGTGTTCCAATGTCGCAGGGGTGAATAGTCCCCATTTGCTCTGGTATTTTGGTCCAAACACCCATCCAAAGATTGGGCTACAACTTCGCTCGGACGAGGGAGCACTCCTGCCATTTCTTGCCCCACCATCATTCCCAAAGGTTTCTATGTTGTCAGCCTGATCATCCTCCAAGCATTTGCCATCTTTTTTCTCCTGCCTATCTGAAAATCCTACGACAAGAGGAAAACGTTCGATAGATTCCATGGTTTTTCGTGTTTTGCTCGAGAGCTCAGGAAATTGTTTAAGTCCTTCTCCAGGAGGGGCTGATAGTGCAAGTGCCATGTGGAGGTTCTGTGATGCGGAAACAGCGGTAGATATATTCTGGGCATGTTCTTGAGGCGTCGTTGCATAGGCATAGGCGCGCTGAACTTTCCGTAATTTTAGCAATGTATCTTTAAAGTCCTGCGGTACTCTTTGCGCGGATTGGTCTAAACGTGCCCGCTTAAATTTTTCGAGTGGGTTACAGGCTGAATGTCTGGATTGCAGACTAGATATGTATTCCTGAAGAGCGTGGTCGATATCGCGAAGCTTCTTAATATCTTTGTGTTCCAGTAAGGGGTTATCGTCTACGAGGGCGTCAAGCGAGGCAGCCAAATAGGGCCATATGGCGTAAGTCTCTCTCGCAGCAATATAATATTCTTTGTCCGCCTTTTCAGCATTTTCACACTGATCTTCTTCGGGTTTGTTGGAAACAGGCTCCCTGCCAGATCGGATCGACGCTGCGATCCGGACCCACCATGTGGAAAGCCACGCAGTGGCAGAATGGGGGAAGTCTGATTCAAGATTTTCTGGATTGTGACTCTCTTGCGATACGGCTGATGTGTTGTGTGTGGGACTGGGTTGCAAGGTTAAACTTTGGGCTGCGCTGACCTTCTCTTTCTTGAGAACACTTTTAAGCTTCTCAACGCTCTCCGATGGAAGGGCCAACCTCATACACGATTTGGATTCAGTATCGTCTTTTGAGTCCCAGAGGAATATTCGATTGGGGAGTTCGGCCTTATTAGGCAAGAGAGACCCAGAAAGCTTAGGAATAGAATAACAGGCAATTTCAAGGACATCAAACAGTCGAGTCGCTTGCCCCAGCGCCAAATAGTTTGTTTGTGTTGTTTGATTTAGTTTGGATGTTAAATGTCGAAGCCACGCGAGGTACAGTTGTCTCGTATCTTCTGGAAGCAGCACAGGCGGGTTGATGGTAAGGTACGCTACCCCATACTTACTTGATTTGTTTCCGGGGAACACCGTCGCTTGAAACTGCAACCTGTATAACGCGTTTCCATTATAATCATGGAGATCATCCAGATTGGTGCTTGACAAAGCTGACCGTATCTCCGCGCGAAATGCCTGCAGTTCGCGAAATTGCTCAAGGGGAGAATTGTGATCGTCAGGAGCGTCTTTTGCCTTCGATTGATCGGCCGGCTGTTTCGGACCTTGTTCTGCCAAAGGAGATGTTTCATTCTTTTGGGCCTGCCTGTTCTGAGATGAAATGCTCTCCTTCTCTCCCTGAGGTGAGGCAGCTTGCCGAGAGTCGGAGGATGTCCCCTGATTGGAAGCTGCCGAAGCGGTTAGCTTCAGCGTTTGGGCAGAATTAAGTGTCTGTTGAATCTGTGGCAAGAAATGTATGTTTTTGCTGTTATCCAACTGCTCTTTGAGGAATTCAATTTCCACGCGACGATCATTAATAAGGGCTTCTCTTGAATAGACCTGTGGATCGCTGAGGGAAATAACAGCGTCTTCCTGAGGCGAGGACCAATCTATTGAAGGCTCCTTTTCTAAGGAGCTATTCAACCCCCAGAAAGCAAATATTATTACTAAACTAAAAGCAACTATGCGCCATCGCCACTCCTCTATTCTCTTCCATATTTCCTGGCCATTTATCTCTTGCCAGACACTCAGGATTTTTGATTTGCCTTTTTGGATGATTGCGAGAATGCTCATTCTTTTTCCTCACTAGAGTTTGCGATTTGTGACTTTTCGATTCACTCTCTCCGCATTAAGTCATCAGCAAAATAGGATCAGACTGACCACATTTCTCCCCAAACTATCCGTCTGACCGCCTTATTTCTCCAGCTCGAAGAAACAGATGATCAAAGAACAAGATATGGACCCATGCAAAGATACATGCGGTGAAGGCCCATATCAAAGCAAAGGGCAAGAGCGGAAACCGCTTATATGCAATGATGAACCGCAACCCCCGCCATAAGAGAGGGTAACATTGCTGAAGTCGATGCTTAATCTTACCCCACCATTGGTAGAGGATGAACAGTAGGCCAGCCATTAATAAAATCAGCGGCAGATGAAATCTAAAGTCAAAGATATTGCCAATTGGAAAGATAGGGACATCTATAAAGCTCTTCAACCAAGGGAAGGACTGGGCTAGCGCCCTGGAGAATGGTAAGACGGAACCCATGGTTAACTTCGGAATTTCGTTGAGTGTCGTTTCCGGCATAAGGTACCAGGCAAGTCCCCAAAGTAGGACGGCGGCGAACCAAGCGGCCCACCCTGGCCACGTCCACCATAGTCTAAACACTTTGAACAAGCGGTTCGAGGCAACTTTGAGATGATCCAGCAGATCTGGTTTGCTAAGAGGAGGAGGAAAAAACGTCCACTGACCGCTTGGTGGAGTCGGTACCGTGTTCGAAGGAAGAAAATCAGAAAACAATTCAGAAGTGAGAGTGTGAGCGGAAAGGTAATAGCCGTCATACATCAAGATATGTGCTTCAGTATCAGAAAACGAATCCAGATCGGTTCGAATCTTGGAGATGGCATTTTGTATATCGAATGGGATAGCTGGTTTGCATGCTGCAGAAAATCTACTTCGAAGGTGGAAGAAGGAAACCTGAGAAACCTGGTAGCGGGTTCGCAGATCGTTCCATGACTGACATGCCGGCTGAGAGTGTCCTAAACATTGCGGGTGAGCATCCAAGTCTAATGTATTTAGGTCCTCAGTAATATCATGTGCGTCTCTCAGACGTACGAGTCCGTCAGATCTTATTTTTTCGAATAGGACGTCATTCGTTCGAGGCAGGACTCCATAGAGCTTGCCTGAGGAATCGGTTTCAAAGACAAGTTGACCGGAGGCATCGCTACAGACTATGTCAGAGCAGTCTTCCTCGAAGAGTGCCATCAGTCCCTGGTTATCGTAGACTCCACCGTCAGACAGCCGAACTACTTCAACTGCTTCATCATCATATAGAGTGCGGAAAACGATCGGCTCAAAGATGCCAGGCACAGCGGCTGAGGCAGCAACAGCACGCTCGAGGCTGAGTTGATTCATTTCGTGATCAAAGCAGTCCGACACCTGAGCCGCCACAAAAACATCGTAGAGAAATGAAAATAGTTCTGCATCAGGGTCCAAGTTTTTTTCAGTAGCCAGATAACGAAGACGATTTCGTATCGTACTGCGTTCTAGTCCTAGCAGAATAAGCTTGCGATCAAGCTTTTTTCGAAATACATCTCCGATTACTGTTGAACCTTGAGCAGCCTTTAGAGCAAATGTCTTCAAATCATATACGTCCTGTCCTGTCCATGATCCGCCCTTGCCACGAACCCAATCAATGTCGATTCTATTCAATTGCTTCTTGATCTTCAGAAGCTCCTGATGCCGATCGTAACGTATATATCCGAGATCAGGATCCCCAACCTCACTAGCCGTAAAGCGAAATTCCTTACCTGTATTCAAAGTAGTCGCATTGATGACAAGCATGGGGATTTTGTAAGTATTCGCGTTGTTGTAATCACTACGCGCGTTCGGGCCTTTATATTTTTGTGGTTCGATCTTAATACTGTTTAACGGAATACTTTTGATTATCGATAGTCCAGAGTGACGTTCCCATATGTCGCTGTAGAAGTCTAGGTATAGGAGACATGCCATTCGCTCCGTACGAGAGTACTCCCCAATGACCATCAGCAGATTCTTCCATATGTTGGTCAACAGATGAATGCGAGGGTTATTCTGAACACCTTTCAGGAATCGTGTTTCGAGCTCATGTGTAATGTTTATGAAATCGCCCCTGGAGGGACTGGCTTTTGTTTCAAGCATTTCCTTGAGAAGTAGATAATACATCGCTCCGACAATGGAGCCTCCGGACACGCAGGAAAGCACTTCAACCTTTCCAAGGAGATCAAGTTCGGCCATGCGTGCCAAAACGCCGATGTGGAATAAAGAAGCCCTAAAACCTCCGCCTGAGAGCGCAAGTCCAAGCTTCATGGCAGACCTCCCTTGGTTTGGTCAGAAAGCAAAGCCTGTAGTTTCTACAAATACCAATACTTTTCCCCTTAGGATGTGGCCACAATCTGCCACATCAGCAGCCAGATTTCGAGATAATAGATGTCTACATGGCGCGCGCCTCTCTAAACCCTCCAGGCCTAAGTTAGAATTCCTAAGACAACCAGAATTCCCACAGGTCACTTCGCTTGCAGAAAGTCCATAATTTCCTCTTTGCGTTGCGCAACTACCTTGCCAGCAGCAGTCATGAGCAACTGCCGGTCACATTCAGACTCGATTTCAAACAGGGTGGGAATCTTGGCTAAGCGCAGCCTGATTGCCTTGTTCGAATCCAGCTTCGGATTTTCATCATTACAGACCTCGGGCAGGTCGCGAAGGTCATTCCACTCGGCATCGGCATGTCGAAGGACGATCACCTTCATCCTGTTTTCGTCAGGGAGCAGGATATTCATGCGCTGCAGAATATGCCAGACCATTGCTTGGTAGGCATTGGCACGCTCTTCCATAATCCCAACGATGCGGGAAGGATCCTCAAGAAAGACGGAGAATCCCTTCTCGGTTCGATCAAGCGGAGCGTTACCCACAGAAAATGGGTAGGAGCTGTCCAGCGCGATGATCAGCGCTCGCTTGGACTTGTCCTCATCCACCTTCTTGAGCAGAACCTGGGCAAGAGACTCGGTACCCTGGTTGTCGAACAAACCCCCGTCGCCGGCGTGCCAATAGCGGTCATTGCCCTCAACTTGCACCGTTACCGGTCCGACAATGGGAGGGAAAGAAGCCGAGGCGGCCACGGCTTTCGCCAAAGGCACGCGACGAGGATCGGCCGCTATTTCCTCGGAGAAAAACGATAGCGGACGGAACTCTTCCTCTGCTTTTTTCAGTGAACTGGGGAATTGCGTTCTTTGAACTCCTTTACTCTCCAACTCTTTGCGCAATCGTTTTAGAAAAGCATACTCAAACGCCTCCGGCGGCAAAGTCGTGATGACGAAGCGTCGGCCGTTGTTATACAGCGTGCTATTGAGAAGGAGACGCGGGCTAGACCCCTGTTTTTCCCGTTCGTACAAGTCATTCAGAGTCATATGGTCGAGGAACCGGTCATCAAGCACTTCGGCCAGCGATGTCGCCCGCTTGGTCGGGTTAAGCCAACGGATATTGAAAAATTGCCTGAGCTCGAATGAACGTTGAAAGTTTTGACTCATGGCCTCCTTGTACTGTTCGAAAAAGGCCTGGTACTCCTGCGTGAGCGATCCGTCATTATTGAGAACCGGCTTGCCGGCTACCGGCTTCTTCATGGCGAAATAACTTGAGGCCACGCTCCCGCCTGAGACGCTGGAGAGGTACGAGGCCTGATCGAGCAAGGAGTGCTGGTCCGACCCGACGCGCAATCGAGCGAGCGCTTCCAACCCGGCCGCGCCAAAGAGGGCGGCCCGGCTTCCCCCGCCGGAAAGAGCGACACCGATCAACACATCACCCTTGTCCTGCAAAGATGGGAAATAAGTCTCCTTGGGGTCGGCCTTGGGCAGGTGCTCTACATGAGCGAAACAGCCTGTCAGCAACAATAAAAATATCAAGCTCAATATTTTTTCAAAATGTCGCATTCGTCGCCCCTCTCAATGCCGTTCGCTATTTTTCACGCCCGGCCCCTTCCGATTTGACTTGGTAATAACAGTAGGCTTCATGCTCGGCTATTTTCTTGCCAGTGACTCCTGCGGCCGTCTCGATCACAGAGGCAAGCGTCTCATTATTGGTGCCAAAAACACCTCCGCCGCGGACGGCCTTTCCAACAGCAGAAGTCACCTCAGACTCAACGCGTAAAGCCGCACGCGTTACTTTGGCAAAATCGTCTACTGAAACAGGATGATCGGCATTAAAGGCTGGGTAGGGCGTCTCACCGCCCTTCGAATCCACCGCCAAGGCTGTTGCTTTCCGCGCGGCCGGGGTACGAAAGGCAGAATCGAAAACGGCTTCTAAGAAAATCCTGACTAGATCCGACGAGACACGCTTGGAATCTGGTATTTCCCGCTCAACGCGAATCATTTTGCCAGGTGAAATTTCAACCTCGGAGGAAAGGCCGGGAAATATCAAGGCATTGCCGTTTCGGTCTATAAATCCGTCTGCGACCATCTTAATAGCTCCCTTGATACCATCTTTTCCTGGGGTAGGCTCGACTTCGAATTTCAAGTTGCCGAAATAGGCAATATTGTATGCTACCAACAGGCGCTCGAAACGATTCCCCTCCTTAATCATCCGTTCTTCATCCAGCCGTATTTTGTTGTGGAAGCGCTTCACTAATTCCCAAACACGTGCGAGCCCTATCAAGTGGGGATGAAAGTCAATCACTTTCTCGCGAGAGGTTATTTTATCCACCAGCTCATTAAGAGCCTTCGCATCCTCATCTTCCTTCAGCGGTATCTCTCTGTAAGCGTGCGCAGTGCAATTAATAAATTTTTCGCCAAGAATCTTATCTTCCTTAAGTTTTTCCAGAAGACGGGAGTGCTCCGTCTGATGAATTATCGGCTCAAGAAGACTGGGCCGTTCTGCCTGGTGCATGTTTTGCGTGGCGCAACCAGCCGACAGGATCAAGGAAAGGAGTAGCGCAACTTGAAGCATTCTCAGAGCACGCATTGAACACCTCTCAAGATTTAGTTAGAATGGCCAACAGTTTTCTACTTCTTGAATGCCTCGTCCCACTCCGCTCCTGCTCGTGCCTTCCAATCTAATGAATAGTACTCGCCTCGAGCACGTGCCCAGGGATCGAAGACATTGCAACATACTCGAGTCCGGCTCCAGTTCTTGGCGTGCGGCTTTATCCTGCCCGAAAAGGCTCGGCTTTAAGGGCCCAGAAAAACAAAACGCCCGCGCGGCACACAGACCACGCAGGCGTTATATCGGTCGCTCGCGGAAAGCCTCCTCGGGCCGGTTCTCTCTCAAGATCAGGAGGCCTAGACATTACAGGCACCTCCGTACGGGCCAAAGATTGATCTAGTTGTCTTGGGTTGTCAAGGCTCTTCATGTGACTTAGCTTCGTTCGATGACTCCCCGGAACAGGTGCTCCATTTCGGCATGGACAGACGGTAAGCATCTTCTCATGTCCTCCCTAACGCTTGGCCTGCAGGCCTTATGTGGCGAACTGATCCTTGAACAGGACGTGCTTCTGCACCGCCTTATGCACCGCGGCCGTGAGCTTGTTCGCTTCGATCGGCTTGACCAAATAATCCACGACCCCCTGCTTGAACAGCGACGCGGCGTTCGGGATGTCCGGCTTCCCGGTCAGCACGATGACGGGAACGGACGGGAACTGCGAGCGGAAGTAAGCGATGGCCTCCATCCCGTTGACCTTCGGCATGTAGAGGTCGCAGACGATGGTGTCCACCAGCAAGGCATTGCCATCGGCCTTGATGGCCGCGATCCCCTTTCCCCCGTCTTCGGCCTCGACCACGTCGTAGCCAGCCTTGTTCAGGATCAAGCGGACCGACTTCCTCACATCGGCTTCGTCGTCAACTACTAGCACTCTTCCCATACCCATGGCGTCCTCCATACAGAGCTTGCTCGACCAGGCATTTCGATCAAATATGCCGGGATAGGCAATGCCTCCAATGAATGTTAATCTACACCACGCACTGGACTCCGGTGTGTGGCACCCTGCTCCACAGCTCTCTTGACCACCGCCAAGAGTTCGTCCTGCAACACCGGCTTCACCAGAAAATCCATCACGCCCTGCCGCATCAAGGACACCGCCAACTCGACGTCCGGATACGCGGCCAGCACCACGACCGGGATCGCCGGGTACTGGCGGCGGAAATAGGCGACCAGTTCGGTCCCGTTGCTCTGGGGCATGCGCAGATCGCTAAGAATGGCGTTGACCGGAACCGGGTCCGCCATCTCCCACAGGATTCTGATCGCCTGCTCGTCATTCTCGGCCTCCACCACGTCGTAGCCGGCATTAGCCAGGGTCGCCCGGATGGCTTTCCTCACAACCGCGACATCATTGACTATCAGCACGCGCCCCAGCTTCCCGCTTTCCATAGCAGGGTCCTGCCACTCCATCGTGAGCCTCCTCGCTGTGGTTTTCCGCTGGAAATTGAACGGTAAACGTGGACCCATTCCCTTCCTCGCTCTTGATGCCGATCGTCCCGCCGTACTGGTTCACGATCTGGTACACGATGCTCAATCCCAGGCCTGTTCCCTTCCCCGGTTCTTTCGTCGTGAAGAACGGATCGAAGATCTGGTGCATCAGCGCCTTCGGGATTCCGCAGCCGGTGTCGGAGATCCGGACGAACATCGTTCCGTTTTGTGAATACGTGGCCAGATCGAGACGCCCTCTGCCGTCCATCGCCTGGACGGCGTTGCTCAGCAGGTTGATGAAGACCTGGTCGATTTCCACCCGGCGCGCCCGTAGGCGCGGAATCGGCTGGAATTGCGTGACGACCTCCACCGTTCCGAAGTGGGGGCACCGCCGCACCATCTTGATTACCTCGGTTAGACATTCGCAGAGGTCAACGTCAATCTCGTCCTCTCGCGAGCCGGGCCGCGCGTAGCACGAAACGTCGCGGACGACCGTGGCGATGTGCTTGGAGAGCCTGATGATGTCCTGGGCGTACTCTCTAATCTTGGCAGGGTCCTGCTCATCAAGAATGATCTCGGCCATCCCGAAGATACACTGGACAGGATTGTTGATTTCATGCGCCATGCCGGAGACCAGCGTGCCGAGGCTGGCCAGTTTCTCCGCCTGGATGAGCCTGTCCTGGAGTTGGCGGCACCGTTCTTCGCTTTCGCGCAACGCCTCTTCCGTCCCGTTACGCTCGGCGTAGCGCCCGGATTCCTCATGGCTCGCCCCTTGCGCGTCCATCACCACACCTCCGTAAACTGACCTCATGCCATAGGTACCGCAACGGCCATGCCATCCGGGCCTGGGACGCCTGCACAAAGGTCTGATGGCTAAAGCTGTTGAATTACTGGGGGAATGAACGGGAGGAGAACGATACGATCAAGGGGGCAGGGCGTTCTCGCGCCTTGAGGCTGGTATCAAAGAGGATACACGCGTTTATCCGAAGCAATACAAGAATCGAGGGAGCGACTCAATCATTACCGCTCTGAGCGGCCCGGACCAACCCACCGCATAACGATCTCCTTGAGCTGCGCAGCGTCAAACGGTTTGAGCAGGTACGCCTGCGCGCCCGCCTGCATGGCGACCAGCGCCCGCGCGCGGGCTTCAGCGGCTGTGATCATGATCACCGGCAAGGCCGGCTGCTCCTCCCTGATTTTGTGTAGGACCTCAAGCCCGCCCACACCCGGCATGCCGATATCCAAAATCAGTCCATCAAACTTCTCGGAGCGAAGAACGGCAAGGGCTTCCTGCCCATCGCTCGTGGTCTGAACGACATAGCCGTCCGAGGTCAGCCTGTCCGACAGGAGCTGCCGGATATCAGGATCGTCGTCGGCCACCAGCAAACGCTTGGTTCCAAGGATGGGGGGGGGCGTTTTTATTTCCAGAGCGCGCCGGCGGGGAACCGTGAAGCTGAATTCCGATCCTTTGCCCACCTCGCTGCGAGCCGTGATCCTGCCCCCATGCCGCTCCACCAAATCCTTGACGATCGAAAGGCCCAGGCGGTGGCTGCTCACCTGCTTCCCCTCCGGCCGACTCACGCGGAAGGATGAGTCGAAAATCTTCGGGAGAGCCTCGGCAGGGATTCCTTCGCCAGTATCGCTCACCGAAACCTTCGCGAAATGCGGGCCTTCGGTCTCCACTTTTATCAGCACGGTTCCACCTTCCCCCGTGTATTTGATGGCATTGTCCACA
>Ga0080064_1002192_pt1 | contig 34486 bp, 30 predicted proteins | sample Subgrocontami54m_FD_69260 | JGI IMG/M metagenome (GOLD analysis project Ga0080064, IMG submission 69260) | Subsurface groundwater microbial communities from S. Glens Falls, New York, USA - GMW46 contaminated, 5.4 m (SPADES assembly) (version 2) ...
CTTCTTTGTGCACCCGGTCAAATACGACGATCGCGGCGGCGTGGCTGTGGTGGATCTGGCCGGCAAGTTCACGATGCTTTCCGAGGGCTATTGGGGCATGGAAGGATTGGCATGGACGCCTGACGGAACGGAAGTGTTGTTCTCTGCCGGCAGTTCCTACAACGCGTTTGTCATTCATGCGGTCACACTCTCGGGTAAGCGCCGGGAAGCCCTGGAAAGCGCCGGCGGATTGACCATTCAGGATGTGTCGCGCGATGGCCGGTGGCTGGTGACACGGGACGACATCCGCGACGACATGTGGGGCATGGCTCCGGGCGCTAAGTCGGAGCAGAACCTTTCCTTCCTCGATTTATCGGATCCGCGGGATCTCACCGCGGACGGCCGGACATTGCTCTTCACCGAGCAAAGCGGCGTTTTCGGAGCGAATTATGCAGTGTGCATCCGCAAGATGGATGGCTCGCCCCCTGTGCGTCTTGGGGAGGGCTTGGCCGTCTCCTTTTCGCCGGATGGCAAATGGGCCCTTTCCGTCATTCCCTCTTCGCCCGTGCAATTGGTGCTCTACCCCACGGGCGCCGGAGAACCGCGCAAGCTGAACCGCGGCAATTTGGATTATATTGATACGGCCTCCTGGTTTTTCGACGGAAAGCGCATTCTGGTTTGCGGAAACGAGCCGGGACGCGCCTCCCGGTGCTACGCGGAAAATCTTTCGGATGGTCAGCTGCTCCCGGTGACGCCGGAAGGCACTTCCCGGGGGCTGCTTTCGCCGGACGCTAAGCAGATCATCGCCTTACGCGGTTCCGCTGAAGTTGCACTGTATCCTGTAGAAGGCGGGGTGCCGCGTCCACTGCAATTCCTGCGTGCGCACGACGAGATCATCCGCTGGAGCGCCGATAGCCGCTCCCTGTTCGTATTCAACAGTGCGGAGCTGCCCGGGAAAGTGGAGAAAGTGGACATCGCCACCGGGCGGCGCACCTTGGTGAAACGTCTTGTTCCGCCCGACCTGACGGGAGTGCTCGGCTTCAACCGCGTAACGATTACCGACAACGCTTCGGCATATGCGTACTCCTATCAGCAGCATCGCTCCAGCCTCTTCCTCATCACCGGCGCCCGCTAGTCTCTCTCCAGCTTTCGTCCTTCGCCTCTTGCGTGCATAATAGGACGCCATTTTTTTCAGGAGAGAAGGATGTACCAGTCCGACTTATTGAAAGACCGCGTCATTCTCATCACCGGCGGCGGCACCGGCCTTGGCCGCTCCATGGCCCTGCGCTTCGCCGAGCTCGGCGCCAAACTTTTTCTCACCGGCCGCCGCGAGGAGCCTCTCCAGAAAACCGCCGACGAAATCTGCGCCGCGGGCGGTCACGCCGCCCTCGCCTCCTGCGACGTCCGCGACGCCGCCGCTGTCGAGCTGCTGATGGACGCCGCCGAAACCGAATACGGCCACGTGGACACGCTGGTCAACAACGCCGCCGGCAACTTCATCGCCCGCACCGAAAAACTTTCTGCCAATGCCTTTAACGCTGTGGTTAGCATCGTTCTCAACGGCACGTTCTACTGCACCAACGCGCTGGCCCGCCGCTGGATTGCAGGAAAAACCGGCGGCAACGTTCTCAGCATCGTCACCACCTACGCATCGTCCGGTTCGGGCTTCGTTGTGCCTTCCGCCTGCGCCAAGGCCGGCGTGCTGGCCATGACGCGCTCGCTCGCCGTCGAATGGGCGCGCCACAAAATCCGTCTCAACGCCATCGCTCCCGGCCCGTTCCCCACGGAAGGCGCGTGGTCGCGCCTCATGCCCACCAAGGAATTCGAGGAGCACGCCAGGAACGCGCATCCCATGAAGCGCTTCGGCCGCCACGACGAGCTGACCAATTTGGCCGTTTATCTTCTCTCGCCGCTTGCCGAGTATGTGAACGGCGAATGCGTCACCATTGACGGCGGCCTATGGCTCCGCGGCGCCGGCGAGTTCAACGATTTGTTGAACGTCCCCGACTCTGTGTGGGACACCATGGAAAAATCCCGCAAATAGCCGATTCTCGCCGCTCGGCATCCGCATCTCATGCTTGCCGCTCGTCATTGGCCACGGGAGGCCCCATGAACGAAACGCCCCAGCAATACGTCGCCCGCATTCTCGGCCTCATCGCTGGCCACGAACCCATGAAGGTGCAGCGCTCCACCGACGACAAATTGCAGAAACTGACCCGCGGCGTCCCGCGCAAGAAACTCAACCGCCGCCCCGCGCCCGGCAAATGGAGCGTCGCCGAAATCCTGGCGCACCTCGCCGAAACCGAATGGGTCATTGGCTGGCGCCTGCGCTCGATTCTCAGCTCGAACGGCGCGCCCATCCAGGCCTTCGACCAGGACGCCTGGGCGCAGACCTCCAACTACGCCAAGCAGGACCCCAGGAAATCCCTCGCGCTGTTCCGCATTTTGCGCGACGCCAATCTCGCCCTGCTGAAATCCATCCCCAAGGAAAAATGGGAGTACTACGGCATGCATCAGGAGCGCGGCCAGGAGAGCGTCGCACGCATCTTCCAGCTCATCGCCGGCCACGACTTGAACCATCTCGGTCAGGTCGCCGCCCTCGTCGGCCGCAAGTAAACGATTCAATTCTTCAATCGCTCAATGGCCTTGACGCGTGTGTTATGATTCGCCCGCTTCGTTCCGCATCCCGGCTTTTGAGGTGGTCGCTATGAAGATTGGCTCTCGTCGGCAGTCTCGCGGCTTTTCTCTCATCGAGCTTCTCATCGTCGTCGCCGTCATCCTGACCATCGCCGCCATCGCCATCCCGCGTCTGCTTCGCTCGCGCATGATGGCCAACGAAACTTCTGCCGTCTCTTCGCTCCGCACTTTTTGCACGGTCCAGGTCACCTACGAGTCCACCTATCAAGTTGGCTATGCACCTTCGTTTGCGGCGCTTGGCCCGCCGCCGGTGGGCGTGGCTCCGTCCGCCGGCAGTGCTGGCCTCATTGACGCCGTGCTGGTCGGCGGCATCAAGAGCGGCTACCAGTTCACCTACAATCCCGTGGACTCCAACGGAGACGGCAAGGTAGACACTTTCACGATTACTGCCGCTCCGCTCACTCCCGGGCAAACGGGTGACCGCTACTATTTCGTGGACCTGTCCAACGTCATCCGCTTCAACAACGGCGCTCCCGCCACCCTCGCCTCCTCTCCCATCCCGCCATAGGGGAGTGGGTTTAGGGTTTAGGGTTTAGGGTTTAGACCCTGGTCCCTGACCCCTGGCCCCTGATCCCTTTTTCACTTCTGCGCCCGAATCCTCTCCATCAACTTCGCATCCTTCGGCAGCAGCTCCACCGCCGGTAGCCGCTCCACCAGTTCCGCCCATTTCGGATCTTTCGCAAACACTTTCTTGAACAGCGGCAGCGACTCTTCTACGCGCCCTGCCGTGGCCATGGTCACCGCGTGCCAGAAATACGTCTCCAGCTCTTCCGGGATCAGTTTTTCCGCCGCACCGTATTCCCGCGACGCGCACTCCCAGTCTTTCTTTTCCGCGCACAAGTCGCCCGCGTTCATCCGCTGGTAGGCGCGGCTCACGCGCACTAGCCTTTTCAACTCGACGATGGGCTCTGCGTGGTCCTCGATGCGCAGGTCCACGATGCGGTCCGCCCACGGCTTGCCGCTGGGCTGCGCCTTCACCACCACAATCGCCGCCGACTGTTTTCCGCGGATGTCGCCGCCCTCGCCCTGCGCCGCTTCGAGCGCCGCCAGCAGCTTGTCCGTCAGATCGCCTGGCGTGGACTCAAACGCTTTGGCCATCGCCGGCCAGACAGTGGCTTTTTCCATCAAGTTTGCCTGCACTGAAAAATTTTTGCCAGTCTGATGTCCCGCCGCGGGGATGCACAGTTTTCCCGTGTGCGCCGCCACGCGCCCCTGCGAATCAATCATGGCCACCTGCCGGACTTCGCGCCCCTCGTCTCCCGCAAGCAGTGCCTTGAGCGCTTCCGGCGCCGATTTTCCCGCGCGCATCAGGTCCAGCCCCAGTTTTCCGTAGCTCGGCTCGACAAACGACTGCGTGGCCACCGCACCCACGCCCGCTTCCGCCCACGTCACCAGGCTGCCCACCGAAAACCAGTGCGACTGCACCGCCACCCCGATCTCTCCAGTCTTCTCATCCCGCGCCACAATCGAGTACGTATGCACCGGCCTCCCCGTCCGCACCGCGTCCTGTAGCTCGGGTCCCGTCCCGACGATTTGTGTCGGGACTGACCTGAGGCTTCGTTCCGCGCTTGTCTGTCCTTGCGCTCCTGCCGCACCCATCAGCAACATTCCCACTATCGCCACTCGCTTCACGGTTTCCTCCTGACTTCTTGACCTCTTGACTTCTAAACATCCAAATACACCGTCGCCTTCCAGCCTTCTTCCGTTTTCTTGACGGAGAGCTGATGATACGTGACTGCCTTAATGTACGTCCCGGCGCGGTGCCGCGCCTTGTCGAATTTTTCGCCATACACCACGCCCTGTGCTGCGCCTTCGCTCACCCGCGTCACTTCCGCGCGACGCAGCGCCAGCCCATCCGCGTCCGCCACTGCCAGAATCTCCGCCAGCCAGTCAAACAGCAGCGCTTCGTTGTCCGCCCCGCTGGCGCGAATTTCCCGCCGCTCGCGCTCTTCGATTCCATCCAGCTCGCCCGCCAGCGACATCATGGCCAGCGCCGCGTTTTCCAGTAATTCATTTAGTGTTTCACCGTATGCAATGAACCCTACATCCGCCGGATGCTCGATAATCTCAAATTTCTTTTCCACGCCGCGCATTCTACCTCTGAAGCGCTCTGTCCAGTTGGCCTTGTCATCCTGAGGGCCGATGCATTCGACCGGCCCGAAGAAACTCTCCCCGTCGCTTATTCGCCCCGCAGTTGACATACGATATCTTTATCGATATAATTCGATAGTGAGGTGCGTATGGCGACAGTTACGGTATCTCCGAAATACCAGGTGGTGATCCCGAAGGAGCTGCGGGAACGATTGAAACTCAAGCCCGGCCAGAAGCTATCCATGTTCGTGATTGACGGCTGCATTCGACTAGAGGTACCCAGGTCTATCACCGAATTGCGCGGCATGGCCAAGGGCATCCGGTGGGAGGAAGGTGATCGTGATCGCCGAGACCGCTACTAACCCCATCCTCGTGGACTCATCCGGCTGGGTGGAATACTTCGGCGAAAGCCCCAAAGCGCCGCAGTTCGCCCCGTTCCTCGAAGATGAACTCCGTTTGATCGTCCCGACCATAGTGCTCTACGAGGTTCGCAAGAAACTCTTGTTGACGGCCGGAAAAATGATCGCCGATCGGTTTCTGTCCGTGGCGTTCCGCACGTGGGTGATCGATTTGGATCAGCACCTCGCCATCGCCGCCGCGATGATCAGCATCGAGAAGAAGCTCGCTATGGGGGACGCCATCATTTACGCTACCGCCCTCGACCTCCACGCTGAACTGGTCACCTCCGACCAGGCCTTCTCCGGTCTCCCCGGCGTCACGCTTCTGTAGCCGATCCGTCTGGCACTCTGGAACTCTGCCACTCTGAAACTCTTTCTCCCTTCAACTTTCCAACTCCCCGTCTTTCTGCTACTTTTGTTGTTTCACTGCGTGCCCGGAACGCTCATGGACACCATTCAAATCACTCTGCCGGACGGTTCCACCCGCGCGGTGCCTCACGGCACCACGCCGCTGGAGATTGCCCGGCAGATTTCGCCGCGTCTGGCCGGCGCGGCGTTGGTCGCGCGCGTCAGCGTGGGCGCTGGCGGAGGTGTGGCTGGGCCCACCGGCATGGTTTCCGACGGCAGCGAGCTCGTCGAGCTTTCCCGCCCGCTCGAAGCCGACACCAAAGTCGAAATTCTCACCGACAAAAATCCCGAGTCGCTCGAGGTCTATCGCCACTCCGCCGCGCACCTGCTGGCTGCCGCCGTCCTCGAACTTTTTCCCGGCGTCAAGCTCGGCATCGGCCCGCCGATTGACACCGGCTTTTTCTACGAATTCCTCCGCGCGGAGCCTTTCACTCCCGAGGATCTCGCGCGCATCGAAAAGAAAATGCGCGAGCTCGCGGAAAAAGACATTCCCAACGAGCGCAAGCTGATGCCTAAGCCCGACGCGCTCAAGCTTTATGCCGAGCTCGACCAGCCCTTCAAGTGCGAGCTGGTCGAGGAAAAAGTGGTCGAGCCCATGGTGTCCTTCTACACCACCGGCAAGTTCATCGATTTCTGCCGCGGCCCGCACATCCCTTCCACCGGCCGCATCCGTGCCTTCAAGCTGATGAATGTTTCCGGCGCGTACTGGAAGGGCACCGAAGGCAACGCCCAGCTCCAGCGCATTTACGGCGCCTGCTTCTACACGCAGCAGGAGCTCGACGCTTATCTCCACCGCCTCGAAGAAGCCAAGCGCCGTGACCATCGCCGCCTCGGCCCCGAGCTCGACCTGTTCAGCGTGCAGGACGACGCCGGCGCCGGCCTCATTTTCTGGCACGCCAAGGGCGGCCTCATCCGCAAGCTGATGGAAGACTGGCTCCGCGACGAACTCCTCAAGCGCGGCTACGACCTCGTCTTCACTCCCCACATCATGCGCCTGCATCTCTGGGAGATTTCCGGCCACACCGATTTCTACAAGGAAAGCATGTTCGGCCCCATCGAGGTGGAGAAGGAAAAATATCAACTCAAGCCCATGAACTGCCCGGGCCACATTCTGATTTACAAATCCCGCCTGCGCAGTTACCGCGAACTTCCCGTGCGCTATGCCGAGCTCGGCACCGTGTATCGCTACGAGCGCTCCGGCGTGCTGCACGGCCTGCTGCGCGTTCGCGGCTTCACTCAGGACGACGCGCACATCTTCTGCATGGCCCAGCAGATCGAAGCCGAAATCGAAGACTGCGTGCGCTTCGCCTGGGACACTCTGAAAACTTTCGGCTTCGACGATTACGTGATTGAGCTTTCCGACTGGGACGCTGCGCATCCGGAAAACTACGCCGGCAAGCCGGAAGATTGGCAGCGCGCCACCGCCGCGCTCAAGAACGCGCTTGGGCGTCTCGGCGCGCCCTTCAAGCACATCCTCGGCGAAGCCGCTTTTTACGGCCCCAAAATTGATATCAAGCTCATCGACGCCATTGGCCGCCCCTGGCAACTCACCACCGTCCAGTTCGACTTCAATCTCCCCGGCCGCTTCGGCCTCGAGTACGTCGGCGAAGACGGCGCGCGCCACCAGCCGCTCATGGTCCATCGCGCCCTGTGGGGCAGCGTCGAGCGCTTCTTCGGCGTGCTCGTCGAGCACTACGCCGGCGCCTTCCCGCTGTGGCTCGCGCCCGTGCAGGTCTATGTTTTGCCCGTCAGCGACAAAGTCGCCGACTACGCCAAGCAGGTCACCGCCAAGCTCAAAGCAGCCGGCATCCGCGTCCATCTTGACGACCGCAACGAAAAACTCCAGGCCAAAATCCGCGACGCCCAAATGCAGAAGATTCCCTACATGGCCGTGGTCGGTGCCAAGGAAGCCGAAGCCGCCTCCGTCTCCGTCCGCCACCGCACCAAGGGCGACCTCGGCCCCCGTCCCCTCGACCAGTTCCTCTCCGACCTCGCCGCCGAAATCTCCTCCCGCGCTCTTTCCTGACTCGTTTGTTCTTCTTTCTACACCCTAAACCCTACCCCCTACACCCTTCTTTACTCCCGTGCTATACTCCCGCTTCCCTTCCGGGGGCCTGTCTGGCGGTTGGGGCCTCTCCCGGCAAGGGGCACTTTTTTCTAACGGCCTGATTAGGTGGGGTTGTTTTTCCCGTTTTCTATTTTCTCATTTCCGTTGTCTGACTTTGGAGGTGGAGCTATCGCTGAACGCAGCATGCGGCCGTCGGATCGTACCCGGGTCAATGAACGCATTCGGGCCCGTGAAATCCGTGTAATCGATGACGAAGGCGCCCAGTTGGGCGTGATGCAGCCGTTCGAGGCCATAAAGGTTGCCCGCGAGCGCGGCTTGGATTTGGTCGAAATCTCCCCCAACGCCGTTCCGCCCGTCTGCAAGATCATGGACTACGGCAAATTCATGTACGCCGAGAACAAGCGCGCCCATGAACAGCGCAAGCATCAGAAAAGCGGCGTCATCAAGGAAGTGAAGTTCCGGCCCTCCACCGCCGAGCACGACTATCAGGTCCGCAAGAACCAGATCATTCGCTTCCTCGGCGAAGGTCACAAAGTGAAAGCGATGATCTTCCATCGCGGCCGGGAGATGGCTCACAAGGAAGTCGGCCAGGCCAAGATGCAGCGCTTGCTGGCGGACATCGCGGATCACGCCCTGGTCGAGTTTTCTCCGCGCATGGAAGCCAACATCCTGCTGGCCCTGCTGGCGCCCAAGAAGGGCACTTCGAAATCGGCCCAGGCCGGCAGCGAAAAGTCCGGCGCCGATTCCGTTTCGTAGGACAGGCTTTCCAGCCTGTCCAGCACCTAACGCACAGCGGGTGCCGCTTTTCGTATTTCGCTTTTCGTTCTTCGAAAGGGCCTCATGGCTAAGAAAAAAGTGAAGGCATACAAGCGCAAGACGCATCGCGGCGCCGCCAAGCGTTTCAAAGTCACCGCCGGCGGCAAGATTCTTCGCGGGCATTCCGGCAAGCGTCACCTGATGGGCACCAAGAAGCCCAGTCGCATGCGCCGCCTCAGGAAAATGACGCTGGTGCACGATACCGACGCCGCCAACATCAAGCACCTTCTCCCCTACGCCTAGGGATCGCGCTGGCAACTTGCCGGCGCTTTTGAATGTGCGGCAGTTTCGCGCTTTTTGTTCGATCCGAATTTCGTTTTTCGAATTTCGGTCTTTTCCGTGCTGTCAGGCTCTACGGGTGCCTGCCGGCCGGGTAGCACAGGCTTCTAGCCTGTGCCGTTCTTAGGGGCGCTGCTCGCTGCGCTCCTCTTCGGAGACAAACCCGTCGAGCGCCGTCTGTTTTGCGATTTGAAATTCCAAGTTTCAAATCTGCACTCCCGTCGGCTCCTCCCTCGTTTGTCTCCATTCACAGCCGGTATTTGCTTTTTGTAGGGGCGGACCTATGTGTCCGCCGGATTCACGCTTTTCGTTTTTCGAATTTCGTCTTTAAAGGAGACTTCACATGCCTCGCGTCAAACGCGGTACCAAGCGCATCGCCCGCCGCAAGAAAATCCTCAAGCGCGCCAAGGGCTTTTTCCTCACCAAGAGCAAGCTCCACCGCTCCGCCAAGGAAGCGGTGGACCGCGCCCTGCGGTTTGCCACCCGCGACCGCCGCGCCAAGAAGCGCCAGTTCCGCCGCCTGTGGATTCAGCGCCTCGGCGCCGCCGCGCGCTTGAACGGCTTGTCCTACAGCCAGTTCATGCACGGGCTGAAGAAGGCTGGCATCGGCGTGGACCGCAAAGTTCTCGCGGACATGGCTGTGCGCGACGCCGCCGGCTTCGCCGCCCTCGCCGTCCAGGCCAAATCCGCCCTGGCATAGTGGCGCAGGCTATTACCTGCGTGGTTTCTTGGAGTGCGGCGGATTGACGCCGCTTTCGTGGGGCGCAGCTTGATGCGCACGCACGCGTAGGCTATAAGAGAGCACGAAATGTCTAACTACCGGCCAATAGAAGAGAGCACTTTCGACGAGCTTCGCCCGTCTGGAGCTTCAGACGTCAAAGTGTACTTCGCAGGAAAACGAGATGAGTTTGACGGCGACGTCATGGGATGCTCCGATTTTTCCGCATTCGAAACTCTCAAAGGAAAATGGCTTAATCGGAAATCTGGAATCCTGACCAAGATTAAGGAAAATTGGCTCAAGACTGCCAAGCCCGACCTGAAAAAGGTTGTTGGTGAGGAATTCAACCAATTCAAAGCCCATGTCGAATTCGCGCTTGAAGGCCGCCGTGCGGTGCTAGATGCAGACTTGACGCAGCGCCTGCAATCCTCAGAGCGCCCCGATCTCTCGCTCCCCGGCGTCGCGCGCCGCATCGGCACGCGTCACATCCTTCGCCAGACCATGGACGACTTCGAGCGCATTTTCCTTTCCCTCGGCTACACCGTCGCCACCGGCCCGGAAATCGAAACGCCCTACTACAATTTCGAAGCGCTCAACATTCCCGAAACGCATCCTGCACGCGACACCATGGACACCTTTTATCTCGACCTGCCTCCCGGCGCGCTCACGCAGTATCTCCTGCGCACGCACACTTCGCCCGTGCAGGTCCACACCATGGAATCCCAGAAGCCGCCGGTGCGCGTCATTGTGCCCGGCAAAGTCTATCGCCGCGACAATCCCGATTCCACGCACTCCTACATGTTCCATCAGGTCGAAGGCCTCGCCGTGGACACGGACATCACTTTCTGCGAATTCAAGGGCACCATCGAGTATTTCATCCGCGAATTTTTTGGGCCCAAGGTGAAGACGCGCTTCCGCCCCAGCTACTTCCCGTTCACCGAGCCTTCCGCAGAAGTGGATGCGAGCTGCATCTTCTGCGACGGCGTCGGCTGCCGCATCTGTAAATTTTCCGGCTGGATCGAGATGTTCGGTTCCGGCATGGTGGACCCTGCCGTCTACGGCTTCGTCAACTACGACGCCAAAAAACTTTGCGGCTTTGCTTTCGGCCTCGGCGTGGACCGTTTCGCCATGCTCAAATACGGCATCGACGACGTTCAGCTTTTTTTTCAGAACGACGTCCGCTTCCTCCGCCAGTTCGCGTGACATCGCCGTGCTTCATGCGGCGATGTCATCCTGAGTCCGCCGCAGGCTGACGAAGGAGCTCTCTTCTATTTCTTAGGGGCGCGCTTTTCTAGCCACTAATCACTTTTCTAAAATGTCCGCCGCACCACATCCCGCCCCCACATTCCCCCAGCGCTTCCAGGCTTGGTGTCTTGTACACGCCTGCCCCGTGTACGAAAAAAGTGTCGCGCCCTACAAACGCGCCTTGCTTGGCGAACTTTCCGGCGCCATCCTCGAAATCGGTCCCGGCACCGGGGTCAATCTCTCGTATTACCCGCAAACCGTCCGCTGGATCGGCATCGAGCCCAATCCGTTGCTGCATCCGCATCTTCGCGTCGCACTCGATGCGCGTAACATCGCCGGTGAATTCCGCTTTGGCTCGGCCGCATCGCTCGATGTCCCCGACGCCTCGTTCGACACCGTCGTCAGCACGCTGGTCCTCTGCACCGTTCCCGACGTCGCCGCCACTCTCCGAGAAATCCTCCGCGTGCTCCGCCCCGGCGGCCGCTTTGTCTTCATCGAGCACGTCGCCGCTCCGCCCGGCACGTTTACGCACCGCGTGCAGCGCTTCGTCAAACCCGTCTGGCGCTATTTCGGCGACGGCTGCCAACCCGACCGTGAAACTTGGAAAAGCATCCAATCCGCCGGCTTCTCCTCCCTCCATCTCGACCACTTCCGCGTGCCCTCGCCCATCGTCGGCCCCCACATCCGCGGCTCCGCCATCAAGTAGCTCTCTTGGTCTTTCATTTCTACACTTCCACATTTCACCTTGCTGTCATTCCTCCCTTCCTCATTCCTCCTTTCCTCTGTTTCTAGCCACTCGCCACTAGCCACTTATCACTTCTTCCCGCTACAATGTCCGTTTCGGATTCGCCCGATGAAACTTCTCTTCAACTGGCTCAAGGAATTCGTCGACGTCACGGCGTCCCCGCAAGACGTGCGCTCGCGCCTTTCGCTCGCCGGCATCGCCATCGAGTCCGTCGAGGATTCTCCCGCCGGTCCTGTCCTCGACGCCGACCTCACCACCAACCGCGGCGACTGCATGAGCCACTACGGCATCGCGCGTGAAATTTCCGCGCTCTATCGCCTCCCGTTAAAAGCGTTCGCACCGAGCCCAAAAGAATCTTCGACGCCGGTTTCCTCCGCTGCTCGCGTCGCCATCGAATGCCCCGACCTCTGCGGGCGTTACGCGGCGCGCGTTTTCCGCGGCGTGAAGGTCGGCCCTTCGCCCGACTGGCTCAAGCAGCGCCTTGAAGCTCTCGGCCAAGCCTCCATCAACAACATCGTGGACGCCACCAACTGCGTCATGCTCGAGCTCGGCCAGCCGCTGCACGCCTTCGACCTCGACACGCTCGCCGAAAAGCGCATCGTCGTGCGTCGCGCCCGCCCCGGCGAAAAAATCACCACGCTCGACAACGTCGAAAGGAAACTTTCCGCGGATATGTGCATGATTGCCGACGCCGCGCGCAGTGTGGCTGTCGGCGGTGTAATGGGCGGCGGCGAGTCCGAAATCGGTTTCTTCACCACCAATGTGCTGCTGGAGTCCGCCTGGTTCGAGCCCGTTTCCCTTCGCCGCACTTCGAAGGCCCTCGGCCTGCGCACGGAAGCCTCCACGCGTTACGAGCGTGGCGTGGATCCCGAAATCGCCGATCTGGCCTCCCGCCGCTGCGCCGAGCTCATTCTCCAGCTTGCCGGCGGCGAGCTCCTCGCCGGTGTCGTGGACGTTTACCCGGCCAAGCCCGCGCCGAAAAAAATCGAGCTCACCCGCAAGGAACTCCTGCGCGTCATGGGTTCGGACGTTCCCGACCGCGACATCGAAGCCATCCTCGCCGCGCTCGGCTTCGCGCCGCATCGCTCCGACGCCACGCCGGGCGCCTCCGGCTCGCTGATGGCCGCCTGGGATTGCACGCGCCCTTCCTGGCGCCGCGATGTTTCCCGCGAAATTGATCTCATCGAGGAAATCGCGCGTCACCACGGCTTCGACAAATTTCCCGCGCGCATGCATCCCGCGCGCCAAGCCGCCGCGCGCCTTCCGCACGCCGACGCGGAAGACCGTCTTCGCGAGCGCCTCGTCGCCCTCGGCTATCAGGAAATTGTTTCCATCACGCTCGTGGACCCCGCCCGCGACGCTCTCTTCCGCGCGCCGGATGTCACGCCGGCGAAGCTCACCAACCCTCTCGCCGAGGACGCTTCCGTTCTGCGCAGCTCCGGTATCGTCACCATGCTCCAGGCGCTCGAGTGGAACATCAACCGTGGCCAGCGCAATCTGCGCCTCTTCGAAATCGGTCGCGCCTATTCTTTGCGGGACGCCAAACCTGTCGAGACGCGCATCCTCACTCTTGGCGCCTCCGGCCTCGCCCGCGAAAAATCTATCCACGAGCCCGCTCGCGATTTTTCCTTTGCCGACTTGAAAGGGGATCTCGACTCACTCGGAGAACTTACGGAGGGCTTCCACTGGGAATCCGGCGCGCCCTCCTGGCTTCACCCCGCCCGCTCCGCAAAGGTGTGCGTAGGGGCGTCCCGCGACCGCGGGACTGCGCCCGCTTCCGGCCACGCTGGCCAGCTCCTTCGCCGCTTCGCCGAAAAATTCAAGCTCCGCCAGGACGTTTTCCTCGCCGAGCTTCCCTTCGACCCGCTTTGTGCGGCCCTCGAAACCTCCCGCTCAAAAACTCGCTACGCGCCCATCCCGCGTTTCCCCGCCGTGGAGCGCGATTTCTCTCTGGTCCTCGCCGACGGTGTGACTTTTGCGCAGGTCGCCGAAAAAATCCGCGCCCTGGCCATTCCCGAGATAATTTCCGTCGACCCCGGCGATCTTTTCCGCGGCGGCGCCATCCCCGCCGGAAAATATTCACTCCTCGTCCGCGTCGTTTTCCAGTCCCACGACGCCACGCTCACCGAAGCGCAGCTTACCGATTTCTCCGCCAAAATAATTTCCGCGCTTGAGAAATCCCTCTCCGCCTCCCTCCGCACGGCATGACGCCACATTGTCATCCTGCTTGGCATGAGCGAAGCCGAAGGGAGTCCCGATGCTTTTCATCGGGGCGAAGGATCTCTCTTCGGTTTTCCCTGATCCCTGTTCCCTAATTGCTGATCCCTTCCTTCAACTGCGGTTCCGAACGGCTTTGGTTTTTCCTGCCACTTGTTACCTGTCACCTTTCTGGCTGTATGATATTCGCGCCAGCCGGGGAGCGTGTACGATGAAATCCGTTCAAGTCGAAATTTTCAACCAATCCTACAACGTCCGTGGCGATCTTGACGAAGCCTACGTTGCCGAACTGGGCCGCTACGTGGACGGCAAAATGCGCTCCGTGGCTGCGGCCACGCGCACGGTGGACTCTCTGCGCATCGCCGTCCTCGCCGCACTTAACATCGCTGACGAGCTCCACGCCCTCCGCCAGCGCCGCGCCTCGGCGGAAGACGATCTTCGCTTTCGCGCCGAGCGCTGCCTCCAGCTCGTGGACTCCGCCCTGAAAGATTCCGCCTGAATTTTGGTTTGCGCTACGGGACTTGCTCTGGAGTTGCTGCCGGCGTGAACATGCGCCGCTAACGACGGCGTGGATTGCTTCTCGTCTTTCCCTGAATCCAAATTCCTGAATACTCGTTTCTCTTCCCTGATCCCTGCTTCTCACCTATTCCTTCTCTGCCTCCTCTGCTTCATACGCCCGCGCTCCCGCGCCTTTCAGCTCGTGCCCGCTTTCTGCTGCGTGCCCGTGATACACCATCAGGTGAACCAGGAACATGGCCACCAGCACCGCGCCAAACGTGCACACAATTGTTGCGCCCGTCGGCGTATCCATTTTTACCGACAAAAACACTCCCAGCGCCGACACCAGCGTGCCCATCGTCCAGCCGATGGCCAGCCGCGGCCCAATGCGGTCCGCGAACAGCATCGCTCCCACCGACGGCACAATCAGGTAGCAGAACACCATCAGCACGCCCGCGATGGCCACCGACCGTGTCACCACAAACCCGAACGAAACATAAAAAAGAAAGTCCCACAGCCGGATGGAAATCCCCTGCGCTTCCGCTTCCTTCGGATTCATCGAGATCAGCAGGAACCTCTTGCGGAAAATGTAATGGAACATCCCGATGACGGCATACAGCGCCGCCGTGCGCAGCACGTCTTCTTTCGAAACCGCGAGGATGTTTCCGATCAGCATGTCTTTCAGGTGTTCCGTTTCGCCGGTTGCCTTGCTCATGGCCAGGATGGTGCCGGCCGAAGCCACCGCATAAGCGATGCCGATAAAGGCTTCCTGCGGAATGTGCTTGCGGCGGCTGCGCGCCATGGCAAATACGCCTGCTCCCAGGACGGCAAACGCCAGGCTGACCCAGTAAGTGCTCTCGCTGTGCGGATCCAGGCCTGCCAGGATGCCGATGGTGGCGCCCAGCGCCGCGATCTGTGCCAGCGCCAGGTCCACGAATATCACTCCCCGCTCCACGACGTGCACGCCCAGGTACGCGTGGATGCCGGCAATGATCAGAGTGGCGGCCAGCGGCCATTTCAAGAACTCCAGAATTTCCATCTCTCCTCCACGGTTTCTATCGCGCGGCTTGGAATGCCCGTACCATCAGGTTCACATCGTAATCGAACAGCTTGAAGTAGTCCGTCACTTCTTTTTCGCCGCCCACCGACGGCAGCAGTACCACCACCTGTGCCCCGGTCTGCGCGGCTACGCTGTTCGGCGTTTTCAAGTCGAAGTACGGCTCCACAAAAATCACCTTCACATTTTCTCGCTTCATCATCCCGATCAACTCGACCAGGTGCGCCGGGCTGGGCGGGATGCCTGCACGCGGTTCCACATAGTCCACCACATTCAACCCGAAGCGGGTGGCCAGGTTGGGCCACGAGCGGTGATACGTCACCACCTTCCGCCCGCGGTATGCCTTCATCTGGTCGTCCCACCGCTTTTCCGCTTCGGTGATCCGCTGCTGGAACGACTGCAGCCGCACGGCAAAGTACGCCGCGTCCCCCGGACTCATCTGCGATAATTTCTGCGCGATGCCTTGCGCGATACGCAGCCCGTTTTGCGGATCCAGCCAGTAGTGCGGGTTTCCCAGCGGGTGGACGTCACCCATCGCTCGCGTTACCTGTATCGTTGGAATTTCCAGAATTTCCGCAAACTGCGACGCATCAAAGTATCCCGGCGCGCCCGGCTGGATTTTCGGGTTGCCGCATTGCGTCACCAGCGGCGGCAGCCACCCGATTTCCAGTTGCAGCCCGACTGCAATCAGTAAGTCTGCTCGTTTCAGCAGTAGCAGGAAGCTCGGCTTCGCTTCCACAAAGTGCGGGTCCTGGTAGCCGCGCGCAATGGACGTCACCGTCACGCGGTCTCCGCCCACCTCGGTCGCCAGCGCCGCCAGGTCCGTCGTGGACGTCACCACGTTCAGCTTCCCCGCCGCCCGCGCTGCCTCCGGCCGCACCGCCGCAATCCCCGCCAGCAGCACCGCCGCCGCGAATCCGATCGCTGCTGTTTTTCGAGAACTCTCAGCAATCCTTTTCCATTTCCGTGTCCCATTTTTCATGATGGCTCCCTGCTTTTTACTTCTGCTTTGTGATTTCTGCATCCTGATTTCTGTTCTCTACACCCTAAACCCAACGCCCTCTCTTCTCCCCGCCTCCATCTCTCCCTTCCCTAACCCCTGACCCCCGATCCCTGATCCCTGCCTCTAAAACACATGCGCCCCATGCGCTCCCAGCACGAACAAAAACTGGAACCGCAGTTCGTTGGCGTCCTGTTTCCCGTCGTACCGCGTGAAGCGGTACTGTCCGCGGATCTGGCTGAACTCGCTCGGCCAGTAGGTCAACAGCGCGGAGAATCCGGCGTCACGCTGGCTCGCAATCGTTGGCCGCTCCGACCAGTCAAACCGCCCGCCCATCGTCCACCGCCGGTTCACCCGGTATTCTGCTGCGCTGTACATGCCGAACGCGCGTTGTTGTCCCACCAATTCGTCGCGCCGGCTCCACACAAACTCGTTCCGCCACAAAAACGAGTGATAGATGGCCCTCCGCAGCGGCTTCCACCGCAGCGTCGTGTCGATGCCGTAGAGGTTGGTCAGGAAGCTGCTGCCCATGTCGTTGTGCCCGCGCGCGTAAGAAAACGCCATTTCCAGGTTTGTGTTTTCCGTGATGTCGCCGTATCCGCGGAGGCGTCCTACCACGCTGATATCGTCCCGCCGGTTGGCCACAAACAGCGTCCCGGAGTCTCCGCGGAACGCCTGCCCGGTCGCCTCCAGAAAAATTCCCTTCGGCGCCGGCAAAATCCGACTCAGCGACACGCCGGCGTCCCCGATGCCTTCCTCTCCGTTCACCAGGTTTTCCGTCACCAGCGGTCGGTCGGTCCACGGCAGCGCGTGGTTGTGGGTGGTGTTCACCTTGCCGAAGTCCGCCCGCATTTTTCCAACCTTCGCCGTCAGTCCTCCGGGAAGCGACGTAAACGTCAGGTACGCTTCTTCAATCTCCACGCCTTCTGGACTGAACGCCAGGAACACATCGCCCCGTGCATACGGATCCACGATCGCCTGCAAACTCAATTCGGACTCGTGCATCTCCAGCGCCGGCACCGGACGCACGCGGTTGCGTCCCACCGCTCCCAGAAAGTCGCTGATTACGCTGATGTCCGGATTGAGCGCTTTCGCCGCGCTGCCTCCCGCCCCGCCCAGTTGGCCATAACTCGGCGCCGGTGGAGGCGCGGGCGCCTGCGCCACCTCGGCAGGCGGGGCCGCCGCCGTGGTTTGCGCCGCCTTCACCGCGCGCAGTTCTTCTTCCAGCGCGCGGATGCGCTCCTCGAGCGCCCGCAAGCGCTCTTCGGTTTTTTCCTGCGCTGGCGGCGGGCTCACGCTTTGCGCCCACACTCCTCCCGGCAACAAAAATAGCGAGAATGCGACGGCAATGATGCCTTTCATGGGTCTTCTCCTGCGTCAGAATATTTGCGGAAAAATTAGGCCGGGTCGGCCGGGAGGAATTAACTCTGGGGCGGGGCGCGCGAAGAAGATGCTTCGATCGGCTGGGGTAGTGCGGCGCGCGTGGCGGGTATGTCTTGCAGCGGATTGGACGCCAGCCGCGCGTCCAGGTTCATTTCCGCCGCCGGTTCGGCCCAGCCGCCAGACTTGCACAACGGGCACTGGTGTTGCGAGCGTTGCGCCACGCTTGTTTCGACACAGACATGGACCTGCACGGCCACCATACACAGCAGCAGCACCACAGCCAGCACACGAATTGGCCGCACAGCCATCTCTGTTGCTTTGGACTCGATTCCTTAGCCTTTACTAAGATTGAGACTACTCACTCCGGGTTGCTTCGTCAAGCTCCCGCTTGTTCCTCTCTTGTTATCCTGAGTCCCGACGTTTTCTGTCGGGACGTGGGATTTCTCCGCCGCTTTGTTGCTCTGCCACTCTGTCACTCTGCCACTCTGCAACTTTTCAACCCGCTCTCTGCTCCCTACACCCTAAACCCGACACCCTACACCCTCTCTTTTCCCGCTCGCCGCTAGTCACCAGCCACTAGCCACTGCTTTTTTGACTTTTCCTCGCTCCGCCGCATAGACTGCTCTGCTCTATGCGCGTTCTCTTCATCGGCGACATTGTCGGCTCTCCCGGCCGCCGCATCATTCACGATCGTCTCGCGGACATCCTTGCCCAGCAGCAGATTGATCTGTGCATCGCCAACTGCGAGAATTCCGCCTCCGGTTTCGGCATCACCCCGCGTCTCGCCGACGAACTTTTTCATGCCGGCATCGAAGTCCTTTCCGGCGGCAATCATATTTTCGACCGCAAGGAGATTTTTGACTATTTCCCGCATGAGCCCCGCCTGCTTCGCCCGGCCAATTTTCCCGACGGCGCGCCCGGCAGCGGCCTGTTCATCGGCGCCGCGAAAAATGGCACGAGCTACGCGGTGTTGAATCTGCAGGGCCGCACGTTCATGGCTCCGCTCGATTGTCCCTTCCGCACCGCTGACCGCGAGCTGGCCCGCATTCCGCCCGACGTGAAAATCGTCCTCGTGGACATGCACGCGGAAACCACCAGCGAAAAGCAGGCCATGGGCTGGTACCTCGACGGCAAAGTTTCCGCCGTCATCGGCACGCACACCCACGTGGCCACCGCCGACGAGCACGTCCTCCCCCGCGGCACCGCCTACATCACCGACGTAGGCATGACCGGCCCGCACGATTCCGTCATCGGCATGGAGAAGGAGGCCATCATCAAGCGTTTTCTCGAATCGCTTCCCGCGCGCTTCGAAGTCGCCGCCAATGACATTCAGATGAACTGCGTCCTCCTCGACCTCGAAGACTCCGCCGCCCTTCCCCTCGCCCCTCGCGCCCCCGCCCGTTCCATCTCCCGCTTGCGCTTTCGGCTGGATTGATTCGCTCGTGTTCTGTCCCTGTCATCCTGAGGGCCGCGTTTTGTGCGGACCGAAGGATCTCTCTTTCCTCTTTACCTCTTTCCTCTGTCACTCGGCCACTGTCTCACCCTTAAACTCTTTAACCTTTTTTGTTCTTCCTGCTACAATCCCCCCATTCTTTCGCCCTAAAAATGCCTCGCTGCGCCCACTGCGACGGCCCTCTGCCGGAAGCTGCCCGGTTTTGCTCGGCGTGTGGCTCGCCCGTCAGTTCCATTTCGCAGATGCCCACCGCCGCAGGCGGCCCGGCGGCACGGTCACCTCGCGTTTCCTCCGCGGCGGAAATCGGCCGCCTCGACTCCTCCAGCTCTTTCGACGCTGGAGGCTTCGCCCCCGGCACCGTGATTGCCGAACGCTACCGTGTCATCGGCTTGCTCGGCCGCGGCGGCATGGGCGAAGTCTATCGCGCCGACGATCTCAAGCTCGGCCAGTCCGTCGCCCTGAAATTCCTGCCTAGCGGCTTCTCCAAGGATGCTGTTTTCCTCGACCGCTTCCGCGCCGAGGTCCGCAATGCTCGCCAGGTCTCTCATCCCAACGTCTGCCGCGTGTACGACATCGGTGAAGTGGACGGCCGCCACTTCCTTTCCATGGAATACGTGGACGGAGAAAACCTGGCCACGCTGCTCCGCCGCATCGGTCGCTTGCCCGGCACCAAGGCCCTCGAGATCGCTCGCCAGCTCTGCGCGGGGCTCGCCGCCGCGCATGCGCAGGGCGTGCTGCATCGCGACATCAAGCCTTCCAACGTGATGATTGACGGCCACGGTCGCGCCAAGCTCACTGATTTCGGTCTCGCCATCCGCGGCGACGAAGCCGCCGACGGGGAAATTTCCGGCACGCCTGCTTACATGGCTCCCGAGCAGATCGCCGGCCGCGGCGCCACCGTCCAAAGCGATCTCTACTCCCTCGGCCTCGTGCTCTACGAGGTGTACACCGGCAAGAAAACCTTTGAAGCTTCCAGTTTCGCCGAATGGCGCCGCGTGCACGCCGAACAGCAGCCCACCGCGCTCACCCAACACGCTGCCGACATTGACGCCGCCGTCGAGCGCGCCATTCTCCGCTGCCTGGAAAAGGAGCCCGCCAAGCGCCCCGCTTCGGCGCTGCAACTCGCCGCCGCTCTGCCCGGCGGCGACCCCCTCGCCGCCGCCCTCGCCGCCGGTGAAACGCCTTCTCCCGAACTCGTGGCTGCGTCGGGCGAGACCGCGGGGCTGCGAGCGGGCGTGGCCTGGGCTGTGCTGCTGGCAACCTTTGCGATCATCGGCCTGGTGGCGTGGCTGAATGGGAGAGCCATGCTCATCGGCCGCGTGCGGCCGGAGAAGCCGCCGGACGTGATGGCCGAGCGGGCGCGGGAGATCATCCAGAAGTTCAGCTTCAGCCGGGCACCGGTGGACAGCGTGTTTGGATATCGGACCGCTTTTGCGTACTTGGATTCCGTCCAGAAAAAGGATAAATCGCCCGACCGCTGGGATCGCCTTTCGCCCCAGGCGATTGAGTTCTGGTACCGCCAGAGCCCGTTTTCGTTACTTCCCCGGATTGCGTTCGGCTCGAATACCAATCACAGTGACCCGCCCGTCGAAGTCCCCGGAGAAGTATCCATTCTTCTCGATGCGCGGGGAAGATTGCTGGGGCTAGAGGCGATTCCGCCACAAAAAGACGAAAGTCCAAGCCCAGGAGTGTCGCCGGACTGGAACAAGTTCCTTTTGGAGGCGGGCTACGACCCCGCACAGTTCAAGCCCGCCACGCCGCAATGGACGCCGGAGCATTACGTAGGCACGCGGACGGCCTGGGAGAGGTCTGCCAGCGAACCGCCGGACGTGGTGCGGATCGAAGCCGGGGCTTACCGCGAAAAGGTCGTGTACTTCCTTGCCGTCTCTCCCTGGGCCACGGCCAGTCGCGATTCCCCGGGGGTGATCCCGGCTTCGCTCCGGCTCCTTTTGGCGATTGCCATTTTCTGGCTGGCACTGTTGGTGGTGGGGGGCGTGTGGTTTGCTGTGCGCAACCTGCGCTTGGGCCGCGGGGACCGTCGGGGAGCCACACGGCTGGCTGCATTCACGGGAGCCGGCTTTCTTGTGATCTTCACCCTTTCTGTTCACCATTCTGCCGGGGTCGAAGAGATCCTCTATCTGCTCTCCACGCTGAGCGTAGTTCTCTACTTCACGGGATCGTGCTGGATCCTATACGTTGCGCTGGAGCCGTTCGTGCGTCGGCGGTGGCCCCACGTGTTGATCACGTGGACGCGAGTGCTGGGCGGTGCCTTCCGCGACCCGCTGCTGGGGCGGGACATCGCCATAGGCTGCCTGGCGGGGGCGTTGCAATCTCTGCTGCTGCGCGCGGAGTTGCTGGTGCCGCGGTGGGCGGGGCTCGCGGCTCCACAGTCAATCGGGCTCTTCTTCCAGCTATTCAGCGTGCCCCGCAGCCTGATCCGCGTTCCGATTGGATCTTTCCTCTTTGCTGCAATGCTCGGTGGCCTGGCGATTGTTTTTGCATTGACGTTTTTTCGCGTGCTGCTGCGCAAGCAATGGGCAGCCATGGCGCTGCTGTTGGCGATCCTGGCGGTGGCCCATGCCGCACCGAGCGATCCGCCGCTGCTGGCCGGGGCCTTCGGGCTGCTTTTGTGGGGAATCCCGCTTGTAGTTCTGGCGCGGTGGGGGATGTGTGCGCTGCTGGTCACGTTGTGGGTGAGCAGCATGCTGCATGATTACCCGATGACCTTCGACAGCGCGGCCTGGTACGCAGGAATGGGACAGGCCGGATTGGCTGTGATCGCGGCAATTACCATCTACGGCTTCTACACCGCGCTCGGCGGCAAACCCATGTTCGGCGCCGCCGCCCTCGACGACTGATCCCTCTCCCCCCCCTCTCTCGACTTCCCGCTTTTCCAGTGGTAGCCTCACCTCTTCAGTGGTATCTAGTCACTAATCACTCGTCACTAGCCACTATTTTTATGGCCACTCCGGGTACACAACTCGACCCCACCGCCATCGAGGCGCAAGTCTCCCGCATCGTTGCCGAGCTTCTCGCCGAGCTCGGCAGTCACCGCCTGCCGCAGGAGATCAAGCCCTCCGCGCATCTTGAGCGCGACCTCGGCCTCGGCAGCCTCGAGCGCGTCGAACTCGTGCAGCGCATCTCGGCCGCCTTCCACGTCACGCTCTCCGACCGCGTCGCCGCCGAAGCCGAAACCCTCGCCGACTTGCTCGCTGCGGTTGTCGCGGGGGACGCCCCCGCCCCGGAGCTTTTCTCCGCCGCCGCTCCGCGCGCGCCTTTTCCCGTTGCCACCACGGATCTCCGCGAGCGTCTCCTCGACCGCGCCGAAACCCTCACCGAAATCTGTCTCCATCGTGGCCGCTCCGACGCGCACCGCCCGCATCTCTTCCTGCGCGAAGACGACGGCGCCACCCGTGCCATTCCCTTCGGCGAGCTCTGGGAGCGCGCCAGCTCCATTGCTCACGGCCTGCGCGCGCGAGGTCTCGAGCCTGGCGAATCCGTTGCGCTCATGCTTCCCACCTCTGCGGATTTTTTCCCCAGCTTTCTCGGCGTCATCCTCGCCGGCGGCGTGGCCGCGCCCATTTATCCGCCCATGCGCGCCGACCGCATCGAAGAATACGCCGCGCGCCAGTCCGCCATTCTCCGCAGCGCCCAGGCCCGGTTCCTCATCTCCTTCCGCCAGGCCGAAGCGGTCGCGCACTTGCTGCATCCGCACGTTCCCTCGCTCAAAGGCGTGCTCAGCGCCGCCAAGCTCGCGGAGACGTCCAACGGCTCCGCTTCCTTTGAAGCGCATCACGCCCGCCCCAGCGATCTCGTTATGCTCCAGTACACCTCCGGCAGCACCGGCGAACCCAAGGGTGTCACGCTCACCCACGCCAATCTCCTCGCCAACATTCGCTCCATGGTGGATGCGCTCGAAATCGACACCTCGGACGTCATGGTCAGTTGGCTTCCCCTCTATCACGACATGGGACTCATTGGCTCCTGGCTATTGCCGTTCTGCATGGGTCTTCCGCTCGCCGTGATGTCCCCGCTCGCTTTCCTCACGCGCCCTGAACGCTGGCTGTGGGCCGTGCATCATCACCGCGCCACGATTGCCGCCGCTCCCAATTTCGCTTTCGAGCTCTGCGTCCGAAAAATCGCCGACCGCGACATCGAAGGCCTCAACCTCAGCTCCTGGCGCTGCCTGCTCAACGGCGCCGAGCCCGTCAATCCGCGCACCCTCGACCGTTTTGTCGAGCGCTTCGCCCGCTACGGCTTCCGCCCCGAAGCGCTGATGCCCGTGTACGGCCTCGCCGAGGCCACGCTGGCCGCCACCGTTCCTCCGCTCGGCCGCGGCCCTTCCGTGGACCGCATTGACCGCCAAACTCTCGAGCGCGAAGGCCGCGCCGTTCCCGCTGCTCCCGATGATTCTTCCGCTCTCGAGTTCGTCTCCGTCGGCCACGCCATCCCCGGCCACGAAATTCGTCTCGCCGACGCCGACGGCAACGACGTGCCCGACCGCGTGGAAGGCTTTCTCTGGTTCCGCGGCCCCAGCGCCACCCGCGGCTATTTCCGCAATCCCGAAGCCACCGCCGAACTCCAGCGCGGCGATGGTTGGGTGGACACCGGCGACCGCGCCTACCGCGTGGATGGCGAGTTCCACATCACCGGCCGCGTCAAGGACATCATCATCAAGGCCGGACGCAATATTTATCCACAGGAAGTCGAGGAGATTGCCGGCGCCGTCGAAGGTATTCGCCGCGGCTGCGTCGCCGCGTTCGGCGTCGTGGACGAGCAGGCTGGCACCGAGCGTCTCGTCATCGTCGCCGAGACGCGCGCTCCCGGCACCCCCGCCATCGAGGCCGCGCTCACGCAGGCCGTCGCCGACGCCATCGGTGTTCCCCCGGACGTCGTCGAGCTCGTCCCCAGCGGCACCATTCCCAAAACCTCCAGCGGCAAGCTGCGTCGCTCCGAAACCCGCCGCCTTTATCTGGAGGGCAAGCTCGGCGCCGGGCGCGCTCCCGCCTGGGTGCAGGTCGCGCGCCTCGCCGCCAGCGGCGGCGTGCGCGCCGCGCGTAGCACCCTCCGTCGTGTTCTGGAATCCTTGTACGGGGTTTATTCCGTCTTTGCCTTCGCCGTATTTATTCTGCCCACGTGGCTCGGCGCCTATTTTGCTCCCTCGCGCGAATCGGCTTGCCGCATCACGCAGATTGGCTCACGTATTTTTTTCCGCCTGATGGGCATTCCCATCACCATTCACGGCCGCGAGCACATGGAAGAAAATCTGCCTTGCGTTTTTGTCAGCAATCACACCAGTTTTTTCGACATCGTGATTTTCCTCGCCATTTTCAAGGTGCCCTATCGCTTTGTTTCCAAAATTGAAGTTCTTTCTTGGCCGTTCATCGGCACCTTTCTCCGCCGCCGCGAAGACTTCACCTTCACCCGCGAAGATCGCAACCAGCGCCTCGCCCAGGCCACCGCCCTGGAAGATTCCCTCCGCGAAGGCGTTTCTCTCGTCGTCTATCCGGAAGGCACCTTCACCCCGCGCGACGGCGTGCGCCCCTTCCAGCTCGGCGCCTTCAAGGCCGCTGTCGCCACTGGCCGCCCGGTGTGCCCCATTGCTCTCTGCGGCGTGCGCAATATCTATCGCGACGAGACGATTCTCCCCAAGCCCGGTCGCGTCACCGTCACCGTGCTCCCGCTACTTCTCCCCAATCCTGACGCTCCCGATTTCCAGGAAATCGTCCGCCTCCGCGACACCGCTCGCGCCGCTATCGCCCAGCACTGCGGCGAACATCTCCTTTGAACTTTCTTTTTGGCATTTGTTTTTCTTCCGCAGAATCCTGAATCCTTTTTTCTACACCCAACACCCTAAACCCTTCCCCGTTCGCCACGGTTTCCTCTTCCGCCACACACCCCTGCGCAAAACAACCGCCCCTCTCTCGCACGCATCAAAATAATTGTTCGAGATTCCTTCGAGCCCGTCTCCCCAGGGGTGGGGTGGCGCTGGAAAAACAATCGGCTTACCGGCTCGCAGGATCCCGACGGCCGCGCGTTCCCAGAGCATTCGTCTGAGCGGCGGCTAATTCCAACTCAATGAGGGAGGCTTCACGATATGCGTAAACTGTTTGTTTTGGCTGCGCTCGTGGTTCTATTTTCCGGCGCCGCTATGGCTCAGGACCATCCCAAGGCGGAGCTCTTCGGCGGTTATTCGTTCATGCGTGTGAATCCCGGCCAGGGCGTTAGCGGCGAGAATTTTCCGGGCGGCTGGCACGCGTCCATCGCCGGCAACGTCAACAACTGGTTCGGCGTCGCTGGCGACTTCAGCGGTCACTACAAGTCGATCGCCGGCGTCAAAATCAACAACCACACCTTCCTGGTGGGCCCGCGCATCAGCTACCGCAACAACGAGAAAGTCACCCCGTTTGCGCACGTCCTGTTTGGCGGCGCCCATGCCGGTGGTGGCGGTTCCAGCGAAAACGCTTTCGCCATGGCCTTCGGCGGTGGCGTGGATGCCAAGATCAACGACAGATTCGCCTTCCGCGTCGCACAGTTTGACTACGTGCTGACGCGCTTCGACGGCCCCACGTCCGGAACCACTGCCAACCAGAACAACTTCCGGTTTTCGACCGGAATCGTTTTCCGTTTCTAGTTAACCTTTTCCGGGACGCGTCCCCCACCTTCGCGTCCCGTTCATTTCTTTTGCCATTCCTCCCACGGGCCGGCCGGGCCACCCCACTGTCGGCCCGTTTTTCTTTCCCCTGAATCCTCATTCACCCTATCTCCTCATCGAGAACACCACCGTAATCTGTGTCTCCACCTCCACCGGCACTCCGCTCAACAGCGTCGGCTGGAACCGCCATTGCCCAATGGCCTCCCGCGCCGCCTCGATGAATAGCGGGTGCCCGCTCAGCACTTCGAGCGACTGGATCGTGCCGTCTTTGGCGATGATCGCGCGCAGCACCACTTTGCCCTCGATGCCGGCGCTGCGCGGCAGCGGCGGATACTTCGGCTCGACGCGATGCACCAACCGCGCCGCTTGCACTCCTTCGCTAACCACCGGCCTGGGCTTCGGTTGCGGTTTCATTTCCGGCGGCTCCGGCACCGCCGCACTTCTTTCGCCCGGCGCGATTAGTTCAATTATGCCGTTCGGATCGCCCACCCCTTCAATTCCGCGCTCCCTCCCCGCTTGCGCTTCGAACGCCTCCGGGGGATCCATCACGTCCCCCACTCTTGGCGGAATGTACGGCGGTGCGAAAATCTTGCTCTGGTGATTCATCATCAACGGCTTCCGCTCTTTTGATGGTTTCACTGGCTTCGGTGGGTCGTCCCCCTTAGGCCCGCCTTTGTACGGCGGCACCGGCGTGCGAAACACCACCGTCGCCGGCAATCTCTCCACCGCGCCCAGCAGCGGCGCCAGCACCAGCAGTCCCACCAGCAGCACTTGCAGGATGATCGCCACCACGAGCGCGCGCCTCTTGGCCTGCCGCTCCCGCGCAATCACTGCCGGATCGCTTTCCACCAGGCACCCCTTCAAGATGTTTTCTCCGTTCATCTCCACACCTCTCCCTCCGCGCAGCCGTGCTCGCTGCCGCTGCACCGTTTTAAGTAGGGGCGCTGCTTGCTGCGCCCCATTTTTCACGCGGACATTTTTCTGCGGCGGCTTCGGTGGCCGTGTTCGCCTTCCTGAGGGCCAACCTCCGCGCCGCCGCCTCCCGAATCCCGAAGCCTCGGGATCGGGATGGGTTTTGAGGGTTGCGCAGCCTCACTTCGTTGGACACCGCCTCTCCTCCAAAGTTCCTGCCGCGCTTTTCTGCTTGGGTTGATGTTTTGGTTCTCTCTTTCAAATCTCCACTTCGAAATCTGAAATCTTGAATCTGCAATCCCCCCGCCTCTTGCACTCCGTAACTCTTCCCTTCCGACGTAGGTTAGAATGCCTGCCTGCGCATTGACACCGATAGGCCGACGGTGTAGGTTTGCGGCACCGGAAGGCTTTCACAAAAAACTACGTTAGCCTGGAGGACCCCATGAAACTGCGGATCATTCTTGCCTCGATCACTGTCGGCGTGTTGCTCCTTGCATCGCCGACGCTGGCAAGACAAGGAGAAAAGAAAGAAGTGCCTGCGAAGCTGGCCGCACCGCCTGTCTACGATTTTCGCGGGCTACTCCAGAGGCTCTATGACGCCTGGTCGGACCTCGATCCCGCCAAGGCCGCACCGTTCTACGCGAAGGAGGCGGACCGCGTGTTTTTCCACATCGCCCCGCTCAAATATAATGGCTGGGCACAGTATGCCGAGGGAGTTCCGAAGGCTTTTGCGGCCTACTCTTCAGGAAAGTTTACGCTCGGCAAGGATCTGCGGGTGCATCGACATGGCAACCTTGCCTGGGCTACAGCCACTTGGCGCGGGGAGCTCTTGAAAAAAGACGGCACCAAGGAAAACGTGGAAGGACGCTACACGGTTCTGTTGGAAAAGCGCGGGGATGACTGGCTCATCGTCCATGAGCACATGTCGGTGCCGGCACCGCCTCCACCAGCCCCAAAGTAAGCCGCGAGGGCCTCTGGACACTTTGGGCAAAGCGTCATCCTGACGGCGCGATTTGAAGTTGTGCCCGGCGTGTTGGAACGGTTACGCTCTGGCCAACTGCCACGTTGTCACTTATGCGATCTAACGTGTTTATTTTCAGCATGTTCCTCCTAGTGCCTGCCTTTTCCGCAACCTCTCTCCCCTCCCGCGCATCTCATCAGCCGGAAAGCATTTCCGGTCAGGAGTAACACTGCTCATGCCTCACCGTTCCACAGTAACCGTCGGCGTCCGTTACACCGCCTGGGCCGCGCTCGACCGCGATCCGCAGGATGATCGCGTTGAGTTCACCTGCCCGCACTGCGGCACTTCCGGCAACAAAGCCGCGCGGCGTGCTCGCGCCGACTATCGCTTCAGTGATGGCTTCATTCAGGACTTGCAGGGGGAGATGTCTTCCTGCCGCAACTGCCGTCGTCCGCTTCGCGTCGTGCCCGTGGTTCTGGTTCACGACAAGGACGAAAAGCGCCGCTTTGAAGCTGTCTTCTCGGCCGAGTTGTCCGCTTCGCGGAATTAGTCCGGCGACACCCCAGCCCTCGCGCGCGTGTCCGCGTGCCTTCCCCTTCGTGCGCACAAATTGTTCCTGGTTGGATTTGTAGCGGGGGGTTTATCCCCCCGCTTGTTCACTCAATCTCTGTCACTCTGCTACTCTGCCACGCTGAAACTTTGCTCCTTAGTTTCCCCCCAGGATCAGCGGCAGCCCGCTCTTTCCCGATCCGATCACCACTATCTTGGTGTTGCTGCTCGCCGCCAGCTTCTCCGTCGCTTCGATGCCCTTCCACTCCAGCAACTGCTGCGAGATTCCGGCCGCCACGATGCGCTGGAAGTCCGCAATGCCCTGTGCTTCAATCCGTTTCCGTTCCGCCTCCTGCTTTTCTTTTTGCAGGATGAAGCTCATGCGCAGGGATTCCTGTTCGGCCTGCTGCTTCTGTTCGATGGACGTCTTCAGCATCGCGGGCAGCTGCACGTCTCGGAGCAGGACGTTCTCCACGAAGATGCCGCGGTCGCCCAATTCCTTGAAGAGCATCTCCTGGATTTTCTGCTGCACTTCTTCGCGCCCGCCCGTGTACAGCGCGTTGGCGGAATGCTTCGCGGTGACGTCGCGGATTGCCGACCGCAGCATCGGCTCGACCACGTTCTTTGTGTAATCCATGCCGATTTTTTGCAGAACATCGGCCGCGCGCTTCGCATCCAAGCGCAACAGCAGCGACGTATCCAGCGTCATCATCAGCCCTTCGCTCGACGGCACGCTGGCGGTTTCCTTGAACTCCTGCGTCTGCACGCTCATCACCTGCGCCGCCGCCAGCGGGTTGATCAGGTGAATGCCTTCCGGGAGCACTGTTCCGGTCACTTTTCCGAACAGCGTGATCACCGCCACGTGTCCTGTAGGCACCGTCACCACCGACCAGAACAGCAGCACCACCAGTGCAATCACTCCGATAATCGTCCCGATTCGCCCCATGGCACTGCGCCCCATTTGCCCCATGTCAATCACGTGTCCTTCACCCTCATCATCTCTTCGAAATGCGCTCATGTTCGTCTCCTCCTCGAATGTTTGCGCGCTTCCCCTTCCCGCATCCCGGGGACTGGGGTTTCCGCGCCCGCTCATTGTATTCTCCTTTCTCCCCGCACCGCGCAGGTTCGCCTTCTCGCCGTTCTGTCATCCTTCCGCTTGCCTCTGTGGCGCCTTTTTCTCTGTCGCCAATCCGCCACTACATATTGCGGTGCTCCCTCTTGACACCCTCCCAATTGTGGGGCATTATCCGCCCAACTTTTCCGGTCGGAACCGCTGTTTCGGGCTTTTGCGCGAGCTTTTTCGCCCGTGGGTTCCCGCGAAAAGTCTGGGGGGGAGACGATGCAATATCTGCCGGGCTGGACCGTTCAGTGCATCAATCCGGAGTGTGACGCCCGCGGCCACTGGCTCCGCGTCACCGAAGATCACCTCTCGCAGTGCAGCAACTGCGGCGCTCCCTTGCGCAATGTGCCGCCGCCGCTCGCGCCCTCCCGCTTGGCGGGACGCATGCGCCCGCGAGCGCTCAGCGTCTATCGTCCGCGCCTCCGTCCCCGCTAGGCTTTTGTAGCGGCAACCTGCGCTGCTTCTGCGCAGGTTGCCAGTCTTGTTGCCTTCGTAGGACAGGCTCCCGAAGCATCGGGACCAGCCTGTCCGGCACCCAATTTCCCGCGCTGTCATCTTGAGTGGAGTGGCTGTCATCCTGAGCGAAGCGAAGGATCTCTCTGCTACTCTGCCGCTTTGTCACGCTGAAACTCTTCTGAAAAAGGTGAGCGGCCGGTGGGGGCACCGGCCGCTCGGGGGGCATGGGGGGGTGGTGGAGAGCTACTCTTTCCTGGAGCTCATCGCGACGCTTTCGGCTGTCCCATCAAACTCATCACCAGGGCAGCCACGCAGAGGATGATTCCTATCGCCACGATCATTGCTATCTCCCGCGTCGTCGTGCGTCTCTACAGCGTGCCCATCTTCGCCGCTCGCGCCGCTCCCTTCAATGGCTAGGGGGTACCAACTCCCGTGGTACCTCCGTACTCCCATTATTCATCTGCATCTTTTCCGGGCTCGCCGCGCGCGCTATGAACCGTTTTGCGGAGTGGGTTTTCCGCCTGAGAGGGTAATGTCTCCGCGACGATAGGCCGCTTTGTCTTTCAGTTTCTTGGCGGGGAATTTCAATCCGAATGTGTGCGTGCGCCCGCCTCCGCCCGGACCCGCCTTGCTCGCCTGATATTCCCAATCGGACTTCTGCAGGAAGGCGACGTCGACGCGCCATACAATAACGGGCTTGCCGCGCTCGATGGACTCGGTTGGGTCAACCAAATAACGCCAGACGATGTACCACCCGGGATGGTCGTAATGCGACTGCAATTCCCACGGCCGCTTGCTGCCCTTCGATTCGAGCGCATGTCTTGCAGCGGGGCTCGAACCTGTTCCCCGGCGCTTCAAATCCGGAAAGCGTTGTTGTGCTACGTCCCGGTGCCGGCTTTTTTCGTAAATGCTGAAGGTGTCTAGGGCACGCGCACCATAGATCCCGACGAGTGCACTGAACACATTGGCCTGCTCGTAGTACACATCGATGAGTTCCGTCAACTCTCGTTCAATTGACTCGACGGATTTGCGGATGGCGGCAAGAGTCAGTCCGGGTGGAAGGGGAACGGTTTTGTCGAAATCAGTAGTCTTCGCCATTCGTTTTCGGCCGCGGCACGAACAAGCTGGCGAGCTTGGGAATCGCTTTGCGCGCCAGCTCGAAATACTCTCGGTCCGTTTCCAGTCCGATGCTTTGAATGGAAAGCGCGGTGCACGCCGCGACCGTCGAGCCGGAGCCCATGAACGGGTCCACAATGACTCCCTCGCCGAAAGGTAGCGCCGCACGAACGATCTGCCGAAGGAAGTGCTGCGGCTTGAGGCTGGGGTGCGGCGCGAGCTCATGTTCGCTCCGCCGCGTGGGGCTCGATTCAATCAAATCGCGAAAGGGTGCCGCGGACGAAATTCGTCGCAGGCCTCCTGTTCTCCATTTCCGGAGATTATCCTGCACGCGCCCTTCGCAGGGCTTCCGAAACAGTCCCCATGGCTCCCAGCACCCGCGCGGCATTACGGAAACCCCCGGAAACTCTTGGTGAGCATTTTTCGGACGGTCTCCTCCGCGCAGGGTTCGCACCACTCGAATGATTTCCCCTCGTTTTTCGAATCCTGCCCGGATGAACGGCGAATAAACAAAATGGGACACCAAGGGATTGGTAGCGACGAACACGTGCGCTCCCGGCACCAGCACGGGCATCAGCAGCGCCGATAGCTTTGAGAAGAAAGCCTCCAATTCACCCTTTTGTGCCTCTTTCAGGACCGTAAAGCGCGGCACCGGTCGCCGTTGGCAGCCGTCGAAACTTGGGGGAATCCGCCAGACTCCCCCTTTCCCCTTGCGAAGTTTGTTTTTTTGCTCCTCGGTGTATTCCAGCAGGCCGTATGGCGGGTCCGTCACCACCGCGTGGATCGAGTTGGGCGCACGTGCGCGCAGCCATTCGAACGCGTCCACATTCTCTATCCTGTAAAGATCCCGGGTAATCGGATTGGGAAAAAGATGCGGCTGGGCGTGGCTGGTCATGACAGTGCTCGCCGCCTATTCTAATTCAAAGTGGCCACATCGTGGCCAAAGAAAAGGGGCCGATCAGAACATCGGCCCCTCTATCCTGCGTCTTTAACCCGTGTTAGTTGTTTTCTTCCGGTCCTCGCCGTCCACCGCCGCCGCCCATGCCGGCGGGCGAGTTGATGTACGGCAGGTTGGCCTCGCGCATCAGCTTGTTCAGGTTCGCGAGATCTTCATTCACCAACTTAAGCACCAGCGGGGCCTCCTCGCGGATGATCGTGCCGTACGTGACAATATCCTCGAGTTGCCGCGCGCTGGGCGCCTGCGTCACCGAATCGATCGCCAACGCAATTTGCGTCAGCCGCGTGGTGGCGGGCGTCGGCTGTTCTACAGCGGGCGGTCCGGCGGCCCCGAGTTGTTGCGTGCCGCTGGGGATTTGCCCGAAGGTCGGATAAATCTCGTCGATTTTCTTCAGCAGCGCTTCGCCCGCGGCGCGTACGTTTTCCGGCACGGGCATCCCGCCCGGTGTCGGACGCTTCCACGCCTCGAGCGCCGTGTTCACGTTCTGCCGCAGTTGCTGGATTCGGCGTTGTGCGGTCACGCCCTCCGTCACGATGGGTCCCAGGTCATTGATGGCCTTACGCCATGCCGCACGGTCCGCCGCGGAAATGGTGACCCGCGGATCTTCTTCCACCACGATGGTCTTGGTCTGTTCCGGCAGGTCTCCCACTTTCACCTTCACGGTAAACGTGCCGGGGTCCACGCGCCACCCTGCGCCTCCTCCGCCGAATCCGCCGCCACCTCCGCCTCCACCAAAACCTCCGCCCGGCCCGCCCGCTCCCGGAGGCGCTGGAGGAATTGGCGACGCGTAGCGCATGTCCCAGGTCACGCGGTTGATGCCCACCTGCCCCGTGCCGTTGATCGTGCGGACTGGTTTGCCTTCGCTATCGGTGATGGTGATGCGTACCTTGTTCGTCGTCCGTTGCTGCTGCGCAAATTGGCCGCCGAACTGCGCCGCGAATCCTCCGCCGCCACCACCGCCTGGTCCGCCCGGTCCCGCCGCTTGCGCCGGTGCAGGTGCACCCGGGGGCGGGGGGTCGTCTTTGATTTCGTTTTTCAGTAAATACTGGATGGTCGCCGCGTTGGGCGCGTTTGGCCCGATAAACTCCTTGGCGCCCGTGGACGCTTTGTGGTTCCACGTGCGCCAGCTTGTCGCCGGCCGCACGTCGAACAATGTGAAGTCCGACGCCGCCACCTTCTCGTTCATCCCTTCCAGTGGCGCGATGTCGTCCAGGATCCAGATGGCTCGCCCGTGCGTGCCAAACACCAGGTCGTTGTCCCGCGGATGGATGACGATGTCGTCCACAGGCACCATCGGCAGGTTCATCTTGATGCGTGTCCACGCGCCGCCGCGGTCGAAGCTCACGTACGCTCCAAACTCCGTCCCCGCAAACAGCAGGTCCGCATTCCGCTGGTGTTCGCGGATCACGTTGACGATGCCCTGGTTGTTCGGCAAGTTCGCCGCGATGGACTTCCACGTTTCGCCGAAGTCCGTGGTCATGTACACGTAGATCCCGAAATCATTTTGCCGGTGTCCGTCAAACGTCGCGTACGCCGCGCCGTCCGCGTGGTTCGACGCCACCACCCGGCTTACGTAAGTGCCCTTTGGCAAACCAGGCACTTTGTCCGCCACGTTTTTCCAGTTGGCTCCGCCGTCCTTGGTCACTTGCAGGTTGCCATCATCGGTCCCCGCCCAGATGACCCCTGCATTCCGCGGCGATTCGCTCACCGTGGTGATGCACGGCCAATTCACCACGCCGTCGTGCCGCGACATCGTGGTCTGGTCCGGCACCTTTCCCATGATTTCCTTCTTGTTGCGGTCCTCGTTGTTGGTCAGGTCCGGGCTCGCTTTTGTCCAGATGTCTCCGCGGTCCGTGGACTTGAACAAAAAGTTTCCGCCGTAATAAATCGTCTTCGGGTTGTGCTTGCTGATGACGATCGGCGAATTCCACTGGAAGCGGTATCTCGCCTCGCCTTCCTTTTCCCGCGGCCGGATGGACACGTTTTCCGCCGTCCCCATGTTTCTCCGGTTCACGTTGCCGTCCTGCGACTCGGCGTACACGATGTTCGCGTCGGTAGGATCAATCTGCACGTAGTAGCCGTCGCCGCCCGCTACGTTCACCCACTCGTCGTTGGTCACCCCGCGCGCGAACAGCGTCGAGCTCGGCGCGCACCACGACCCGTTGTCCTGCAATCCGCCGCACACCCGGTACGGCTTCTGCATGTCCACTCCAATTTCGTAGAACTGCGCCAGTGGGATCGTGTTGATGAAGTCCCAGTTCTTTCCGCCGTCATACGTCTGGTGGATGCCGCCGTCGGTCCCCGCCAGCATGTGCTCGGAGTTCGCCGGGTCGATCCAGAACGCGTGGTAGTCTCCGTGGATGCGCTGGCCGCGGTTCTGCACAAACGTTTTCCCGCCGTCTTCCGAAAAATAAATCGGCGCGCCCATCAGCCAGATGCGCAGGTCGTTGTTGGGATCAATCCGCGGCTGGCTGTAGTACATCGGCCGCGGATCGGTGTCCGACATTTTCGTCCACGTTTCGCCCTTGTCCTCGCTGCGGTAGATTCCGCCTCGGGCGTGCTCGATCAGCGCGTACACGATATCCGTGTTATTCCGGAAGATATCCAGCCCGATGCGCCCGGTTTCCGTCAGCACGTTGGCCGGCGTTTGCGGATTGGAGGCCGCATCGTAGGGCATGCCTTTTATGATTTTCTTCCACGTAGCTCC
>Ga0080064_1002196_pt1 | contig 34443 bp, 26 predicted proteins | sample Subgrocontami54m_FD_69260 | JGI IMG/M metagenome (GOLD analysis project Ga0080064, IMG submission 69260) | Subsurface groundwater microbial communities from S. Glens Falls, New York, USA - GMW46 contaminated, 5.4 m (SPADES assembly) (version 2) ...
ACGAGCAGCCTGCCGCGCAGCGCCGGGTTGAAGAGATGTCTTTGCTCAGCCATGTGCATCTCTCACTCCGCACCCTTCGCCAGCGCGGCCGGCACGCCGCCGATCGAGCCCGCGCCCATGGTGACCACCACGTCGCCGTCCTTTGCCACCGCCCGGATCGCCGCGGGCATGTCGGCGATGTTCTCGACGAACACCGGCTCGACGCGGCCGGCGACGCGCACGGCGCGCGCCAGCGTCCTGCCGTCTGCCGCGACGATGGGCGCCTCGCCCGCGGCATAGACCTCGGCTAGAAGCAGCGCATCCGCACCCGAGAGCACTTTGACGAAGTCTTCAAACAGGTCGCGTGTGCGCGTGTAGCGGTGCGGCTGGAAGGCGAGCACGATGCGCCGTCCGGGGAAAGCGCCGCGCGCCGCGTCGAGCGTCGCCTGCATCTCGGCCGGATGGTGGCCGTAATCGTCGATCAGGGTGAAGCTGCCGCCGCCTTTGGCCATAATCGCGTCGTAGCGCTGGAAGCGCCGGGCGACGCCGCGGAACTCCGCCAGCGCCTTGATGATGGCAGCGTCCTCCAGACCCAGCTCGGTGGCGACGGCGATCGCGGCGAGCGCGTTCTGCACGTTGTGCCTGCCCGGCAGGTTGAGCGTCACATCGAGCACCCTGGGTCTGCCTTCGCGCACCGCGTGGAAGCGCATCCTGCCGCCGCAATGGCTGACGTTCTCCGCGCGCAGCATGGCGTCGGCGCCAAAACCGTAGCTCAGGATGGGCTTGGAAACAAACGGCTGTATCTCGCGCACGTGCTTGTCGTCGGTGCACAATACCGCCGCGCCGTAGAAGGGCAGGTTCTGCAGGAAAGCCACGAAAGCCTGCTTCAACCGCGCGAAATCGTGCTGGTAGGTTTCCATGTGGTCGGCGTCGATATTGGTGACCACGGCGATCACCGGCTGCAGGTGCAGAAACGAAGCGTCCGACTCGTCGGCCTCGACCACGATGAACTCGCCCGCGCCGAGGCGCGCGTTCGAGGCTGCGCTGGTGAGCCGGCCGCCGATGACAAAAGTGGGATCGAGCCCGGCCTCGGCGAGCACGCTCGCCACGAGGCTGGTGGTGGTGGTCTTGCCGTGGGTGCCGGCAATCGCGATGCCCTGCTTCAGGCGCATCAGTTCGGCCAGCATCAGCGCGCGCGGCACCACCGGGATACGTCTGGCGCGCGCTGCCATTACTTCCGGGTTGTTATTGCCCACCGCGGTGGACACGACCACGACGTCAGCCTCGGCCACGTGCTCGGCCGCGTGTCCGATGTGCACCGCGGCGCCCAGGTCGGCGAGGCGCCAGGTCGCGACATTGGCGCCCAGATCGGAGCCCGTGATCCGGTAGCCGAGGTTGAGCAGCACCTCGGCGATGCCGCTCATGCCACTGCCGCCGATCCCTACGAAATGAATGCGCTTAATTTTGTGCTTCATGCTCGAGCCAGCTCCATGCAAGCGCGAGCCACGGCTTCTGTCGCGTCCGGCCTGCCCAGCGCCCTTGCCTTCTCGGCCATTTCGAGCAGGCGCTCGCGCGTGAGCCCGCGCAGCAGATCGGCAAGTCCCTTCGCGGACAATTCGCCCTGCGGCAGCAGGATGGCCGCGCCCCGCGCAGACAGGAATTTCGCGTTCGCGGTCTGGTGGTCATCCACCGCGTGCGGAAGAGGTACGAGCATGCTGGCCACGCCGGCGCACGCCAGCTCGGCGACTGTGAGCGCTCCCGCACGGCAGAGGACGACATCGGCGCCGGCATAACGCGCTGCCATATCGTCGATGAATGCGACCAGCTCGGCCTGCACGCCCGCGCCAGCGTAGCCGGCGCGCAAGGCCTCGATGTTTTTCTCTCCGGCCTGGTGCGTGACTTCGGGACGCTCGCCCTGCGGCAGCAGCGCCAGTGCCTGTGGCACGGTCTCGTTCAATATTTGAGCACCGAGGCTGCCGCCCACCACCAGCAGCCTGAGTCGGCCAAAACGCACGGCGTAGCGCGCGCCCGGAGCGCCCAGCGCGGCAATGTCCTTGCGCACGGGGTTGCCGCTGAATTGCGCGCCCGGCAAAGAGCCGGGAAACCCTTCCAATACCTTGTCGGCCAGGCGCGCCAGCACCTTGTTTGCAAGGCCGGCGACGGAATTCTGCTCATGGATCAGCAACGGGCGGTGCAGCAGCGAAGCCATCATGCCACCCGGAAAACTGATATAGCCGCCCATGCCCAGCACGACGTCAGGACGCTGCGCGAAAATCGCGCGCGCGCTCTGCCAGAAAGCCACAAGCAGGTTGAACGGCAGCAGCGCAGCACGCATCAGGCCTTTGCCGCGCAGCCCGGAAAAGCGCACCCAGGCCACTTCGTATCCGTGCTTGGGTACCAGCGTCGCTTCGATTCCCGTTTTCGCCCCCAGCCACACCACCCGCCACCCCTGCTGTTTCAAATATCCCGCCACCGCCAGCGCGGGAAACACGTGCCCTCCGGTCCCGCCTGCCATAATCATGATCGTGCGCTGCATGGCGTCACTTCAAAAAACCTGCGTGCTGAAATCGCTGGCCTCATGCGGGCTGCCCCCGCATCAATTGGGGATTTTAGTTTCGGCATAACGCGGGCTTCGTCCGCATTAGCCTTCACTGAAATCTTCGCCCTCATGCGGGCTGCCCCCGCATCAGGGCTCGATTTTCGTAATCGATGCGCAGCAGGATCGCCAGCGCCAGGCAGTTGGCGAGGATGCCGCTGCCGCCGAAACTCATCAGCGGCAGAGTGAGACCCTTGGTCGGCAGCACGCCCATGTTCACGCCCATGTTGATCAGCGTCTGCACCCCGAGCCAGACGGCGATGCCCTGCGCCACCAGCGCCGCGTAGTAACGTTCCGACGCAGCCGCCTGGCGGCCGATGGCAAATGCGCGCAGCACGATCCAGGTGAACAGCGCGACCACCGTCACCACGCCGGCCAGGCCCAGTTCCTCGGCGATCACGGCGAGCAGAAAATCGGTATGCGCCTCGGGCAGGTAGAACAGCTTCTCCACGCTCGCGCCCAGGCCGACGCCCAGCCATTCGCCGCGGCCGAAGGCGATAAGGGCATGCGACAGCTGGTAGCCCCGGCCGTAGGGGTCGGCCCACGGGTCCATGAAACCGAAGATGCGCTGCATGCGGTAAGGCGAGCTGAGGATGAGAACGAGGAACCCTCCCAGCGAGAGCACGAACAGCCCGGCGAACCATTTGCCGTTCATGCCGCCGAGGAACAGGATGGCCATGGCGATCGATGCGATCACCACAAAGGCGCCGAAGTCGGGCTCGCGCAGCAGCAGCCACCCGACCACCAGCATCACCGCAAGCATCGGCAGCAGCCCTTTCTTGAAGCTGTGCATCAGGGCCGACTTGCGCGCCGTGTAATCCGCGGCGTAGAGCACCGCGGCGAGCTTCATGAATTCGGAAGGCTGCAGATTGGCGAGGCCGAGGAAGAGCCAGCGTTTCGCCCCGTTCACCTCGCGGCCCACGCCCGGGATCAGCACCAGCACCAGCAACGCAATGCCGAAGAGAAACAGCCATGGCGCCAGGCTTTGCCAAGTGCGCACCGGTACCTGGAACGCGGTCAGCGCGGCGATCAGGCTCACCCCGAGAAAAACCGCGTGCCGCACCAGGAAATAGGCCGGCTGATTGCCGGTAAAGCGGCTCGCCTCGGCGGTGGCGATCGAAGCCGAATACACCATCACCATCCCCAGCAGCAGCAGGATGAGCGCGGTCCATACCAGGGCCTGGTCGAACTCCGCCAGGGACCTGCGCTCGGCCTTAATGTAACTGAGCATGGGCCACCTTCCTTACGCATCCGGCGAACACTTCGCCACGGTGCGGGTAGTTGCGGAACATGTCGAAGCTGGCGCAGGCCGGCGACAGCAGCACCACGTCGCCGGGCTGCGCCTGGGCGCGGGCCTGTGCCACCGCCTCCTCCATGCTGCCGGCGCGCAGCAAGGCAACGCCGCTGCCGCCGAGAGCGCGCGCGATCTGCTCGGCATCGCGCCCGATCAGCACTACCGAGCGGGCGTGGCGCGAAACCGGCCCGGCGAGCGGCGCGAAATCCTGCCCCTTGCCCTCGCCACCGGCGATCAGGACCACGCGCGCGCCGCGCGCGGTGAGTTCGGCGAATCCGTTCAGCGCCGCGACCGTGGAGCCGACATTGGTGCCCTTGGAGTCGTCGTAGAAGGCGACACCACCGAGTTCGGCCACTTTCTCCAGCCGGTGCGGCAGGCCCTTGAAATCGCGCAACGCGGCCAAGAGCGGCGTATAGGACTCGCCGAGCGCGCGTGTCAGCGCCAGCGCGGCGAGCGCGTTGGCGGCGTTATGCAGCCCTGCGATCCGCAATTCCTTCGCTGCCAGCAGCGGTGTCGCGCCTTGCGCCAGCCACAGTTCGCCGGCGACCCGCAGCAGACCGAAATCGTCGGCCCGGCTCGGCGCATCCAGGCCGAAGCTCACCTGCCTGCGCCCGGCCACGGCCATGTTCATGCTGCGTGCGTCGTCGCGATTGAGCACCTGGATGCCCTCGCCCCTGAAGATTCGCGCCTTGGCGCGCGCGTACGCATCCATGCTGTCGTAGCGGTCAAGATGGTCTTCGCTGAGATTGAGCACCGCGGCCGCGACCGGATTGAGCGTGCGGGTGGTCTCGAGCTGGAAGCTGGAGAGCTCGAGCACCCACACTTCGGGCGTGCGCCGGGTATCTTCACATTGCATCAGCGCATCCAGTGCCGCCGGGCTGATATTGCCCGCCACCTCGGTCGCCAGCCCGCCACGCCTGCACATGGCTCCGGCAAGCGCGGTTACCGTGGTCTTGCCGTTGGTGCCGGTGACCGCCAGCACCTGCGGCGGGGGGCCTGGCGGCGGCGTCCGGACGCCGCGGTTGCGATCGCGCAGTGCCTGCGCGGCGTTGTTGCCTTGGCGCAATGCCTGCGCGAAGAGTTCGATATCGCCGACTACCGGCACGCCGCGCGCGGCGGCCGCGCGCACCTGCGGCGTGGCCAGCGGTACGCCCGGACTGATGGCAATGAGATCGACGCCGGCGAAGGATTGGTCGCGATAGGCGCCGAGCGCAAGCTCTGCCTGCGGCACTTTTTCGCCGAGCGCCGCCAGGTTGGGCGGATTGTCGCGGGTGTCCGCTACGCGCACGCGCGCGCCGCGGCGGGCGAGAAAGCGCGCCATCGACAGGCCGGTTTCGCCCAACCCCAGAACCAGCGCGTTTTTGCCCGCCAGATTCATCTGAGCTTCAAGGTCGACAATCCGAACAGCACCAGCATCATGGTTATGATCCAGAAACGCACCACGACTTGTGACTCCTTCCAACCCGACAGCTCGTAGTGGTGATGCAGCGGCGCCATGCGGAAAATGCGCTTGCCGCCGCTCCATTTGAAGTACAGCACCTGCAGCATCACCGACAGCGTCTCGGCGACGAACACGCCGCCCATGATGAGCAGCACGATTTCCTGGCGCACGATCACGGCGACGGTGCCCAGGGCCGCGCCGATCGCCAGCGCACCCACGTCGCCCATGAACACTTCGGCCGGGTAGGCGTTGAACCAGAGAAAACCGAGACCGGCGCCGGCAAGCGCGCCGCAGAACACGGTCAGCTCGCCCGCGCCCGGGATATAGGGCAGGAGCAGGTATTTCGAGTACACCGTGTTGCCGGCAACGTAGGCAAAAATGCCGAGCGCGCCGGCGATCATCACCGCCGGCATGATCGCCAGGCCATCCAGACCGTCGGTGAGGTTGACCGCGTTGCTGGTGCCGACGATGACGAAGTAGGTGAGTACGATGAATCCCCACACGCCCAGTGGATAAGCGATGTTCTTGAAGAATGGCAGGATCAGGTCGGCCTTGGGCGGCAGGGTCATGGACAGGCCGCTGCCCACCCACGCCGTGAACAGGTCGAAGATCTTGGCGTTGCTCGGCGCCGACACGGCGAAAGCAAGGTATACGGCGGCGATCAGGCCGATCACCGACTGCCAGAAGAGCTTGGTCCTGACCGACAGTCCCTTGGGATTGCGTTGCACCACCTTGCGGTAGTCGTCGACCCAGCCGATCGTGCCGAAGCCCAGGGTCACCACCAGCACGGCCCAGAGAAAGCGGTTGGACAGATCGCCCCAGAGGAGCGTGGTGATGCCGATCGAAACCAGGATCAGCGCCCCGCCCATGGTGGGCGTGCCGGCCTTGGTGAGATGCGACTGCGGGCCGTCGTCGCGCACCGACTGGCCGATCTTGTAGGCAGTCAGCTTGCGGATCACCAGCGGCCCGGCGATGAACGAAATCGCCAGCGCTGTGAGGCAGGCAAGCACCGCGCGCAGCGTGATGTAGCCGAACACGTTGAAGGCGCGGATGTCCTTGGCGAGATACTGAGCGAGATCGAGCAGCATCAGGTTCTCCCGCTTGCATAAGCATGCGACCGGTCGGCGCGCGGCGTCATCGCCTGCAAGTACAGGAGCGAGCGTTGCATGCGTTCGAGCGCGAACAGCATTCAGTGTGCCCCCGCCGGCGCGCCGGTGAGCGCCTGCACCACGCGCTCCATGCGCATGAAGCGCGACCCCTTTACCAGCACGGTCACGCCGGCCGCGAGGCAAGGCTGGAGCGCGGCCAGGAGCGCATCGACATCGCCGTAGTGCTGCGCACCCTGGCCGAACGCCGCCGCCGCGTGCGTGCACAACTCCCCGAGGACGAACAGGCGGTCGATGTTGGAGGCACGCGCATAACGACCGATTTCGGCATGGAAAGCCGCGCCGTGCGCCCCGACTTCGCCCATGTCGCCCAACACCAGGAATTTCGTGCCTGCGGCGCGCGCCAGCACCTCGATCGCGGCGATGACCGAATCCGGATTGGCGTTGTAGGTGTCGTCGAGGACGATGGCGCCGCAGTTGCCGGTTTTTTTCTGCAGCCGCCCCTGCACCGGATGAAAGCCGACGAGCCCGCGCGTGATCGCGGCCAGGCCGACGCCGGCGGCCGAAGCCGCCGCGGCGGCCGCGAGGGCATTGCGCACGTTGTGCGCCCCGGCAGTCCGCAGGCTGATCGGCGCCGCCCCCTGCGGCGTGCGCAACACGATTTCGCTGCCGAAATCGCGCAGCTCGTAGCGGCCGCCGACGGCCGCCGGCCGGTCGATGCCGAAGTCCAGCACTCGCCTCGGCGCGGACACCGCGCGCCAGTAGTCGGCATAGGTGTCGTCGGCGTTGATCACGGCAATTCCGTCCGCGGGCAGGGCCGAAAACACCGCGCCGTGCTCATGCGCCACGTCCTCGACGCTGTGCATGAATTCCTGGTGCTCGCGCTGGGCGTTGTTGACCAGGGCCACGGTCGGCTGCGCGATGCCGGCGAGGTAGGCGGTTTCGCCCGCATGATTCATCCCCAGTTCCACCACCGCGCAGGTGTGCTGCGCGCGCAGGCCGAGCAGGGTCAGCGGCAAGCCGATGTCGTTGTTGAGGTTGCCGGGGGTGGCGTAGGAGCGGGCGATCCCTGCGTGCTCGGCAAGAATGGCGGCGATCATGTCCTTCACCGTGGTCTTGCCGTTCGAACCGGCCACTGCGATCAGCGGCAGTTTGAACTTCCCGCGCCAGTAGGCGGCGAGCCTGCCCAAGCCGAGCCGCGTATCGTCCACAAGCAGGAGCGGCAGCGGCGAATCAGCGCTCGCGGGCGGCGCACGCCGGTCGACCATGGCGGCCACCGCGCCGCGCGCGTGCGCCGCGGCGAGGTACGCATGGCCGTCGAAGCGCTCGCCGCGCAACGCCACGAACAGCGCGCCCTCTTTAATCCTGCGCGTGTCGCTCGATACCGTGGCGAAGCGCGCGTTAGCCCCGCGCAACTCGCCGCCGGAGCCCTGCGCCGCTTCGCGCAGGTCCATCATTGCGTCCATGCCGCGAGCGCTTCTGCCGCCACTGCGGCATCCAGGAACGGAATGCGCCGGCCGGCGCTTTCCTGGTAATCCTCGTGGCCCTTACCGGCGATGAGCACGAGATCGCCTGCGGCTGCGCCGGCGATTGCCGCAGCAATCGCCTCGCGCCGGTCGACGATAACCTGCGACTCCTGCCCCGCTTGAGCCTCGCTCAGCACGCCTTCGAGTATGTCGGTGATGATCGCGAGCGGATCTTCGCTGCGCGGATTGTCGCTGGTCAGCACCACCTGGTCGGCGTTGCGCACCGCGATCGCCCCCATCAATGCGCGCTTGCCGCGGTCGCGGTCACCGCCGCAGCCGAAGACGCAGATCAGCCGGCCGCCGGACGCCTGCGCCAGAGGGCGCAGGCTCATCAGCACCACCTCCAGCGCATCCGGGCTGTGGGCATAATCCACCACGGCGAACGGCTTGCCCGCGCCTCCCAGCCGCTGCATGCGCCCGGGCGGAGGCGTAAGCGCCGCGAGCGCCGCAACAGCCGGCTCCAGCGCCACCCCGGCGCCGAGCAGCACGCCCAGCACGCCCAGCAGGTTGGCCACGTTGAAGCGCCCGAGCAGCCTGCTGTGCACCTCGGCACGGCCCCAGGAACTCACCAGGCCGAAGGCGAGGCCGCGCTCGGTCAGCCGGATGTTTTCGGCCTCGAGGAAGAACTCCAGCCCCGCGGCGCCGGCGACCCCGGCATGGGCGCTGTAGCCGGCGCAGGCCACGTTGCTGCCGGCGAGCTTCTGCGCGATACGCACGCCCAGCACGTCGTCCATGTTTAGCACCGTGCCGGAGAGCCCCGGCGTATCGAATAAGCGCGCCTTGGCCGCAGCGTAACGCTCCATATCCCCGTGGTAATCCAGATGGTCGCGCGAGAAATTGGTAAACAGCGCGACATCGAACTGCGCGCCGTTGACGCGCGCCTGGTCCAGGCCGATGGAGGAGACTTCCATGGCGACACCCTGCGCACCCGCCTGGAGAAACTCGGCCAGCCGGCGATGCAGTTCGATCGCGTCCGGCGTGGTATTCGCTGCCGGCGCAAGTTGCTGGGCCAATTCACGTCCCGGCACAGCCGGGAAACCGCTGCCGAGGGTGCCGATCACCGCGGTCTTGCGACCGAGCGCGCTCAAGGCCTGCGCGATCCAATGGCTGCAGGAAGTCTTGCCGTTGGTACCGGTGACACCGGCCAGCCACAGCTTCTCGGACGGGCGGCCGTAGACTTCGTGCGCGATTTCACCGGCCATGCCGCGCAGGCCGTCCACCGCAACATTGGGCACGCGCCAAGCCTCGTCCGCGGAAAAGCCTTCGCGTTCCCACAGCACCGCGGCCGCGCCACGGGCAAGGGCATCGGCGATGTAGCGCCTGCCGTCGGCACTTGCGCCCGGGTAGGCAACGAAGACGTCGCCCGCGCGCAAGGCGCGGCTGTCGGCGCTTAAACCGCCGATTTTCGCTCCCTGCAGCTGCAACTGGCTCAGTATTTCGATCGCTGTCATCGTCACCTTAGTTCCGCGGCTGTAGTCCTGAGTCTTTGCCCATTGCGTTTCTGCCTCGTCTTTCTTCAGTCGCCTGCCTTTAAACGCCTTCCTTGATCTCGGAACCCTCAGGCGGCAGTTCCAGCGGCTTGAGCGGCGCATCCGGCGGCACGCCCAGCATGCGCAGCGCCCCGCCCATCACCGCGGAAAACACCGGCGCCGCCACCGCACCCCCGTAGTACCGGCCGGCGGAAGGCTCATCGAGCATCACCGCGATCACCAGCCTGGGGTCGGAGGCCGGCGCAAGACCGACGAACGAGGACACATACTTGTGCTCGGCGTAGCCCCCGTTTTCTTCCTTGTGCGCGGTGCCGGTCTTGCCCGCCACGCGATAGCCCATGACGCGCGCCCTGGGCGCGGTGCCTCCGGGCTCGACCGCGAGTTCCAGCATGTCGCGCAGCTTGCGCGCGGTAGCCGGAGAGATCACCTGCTTGCCCGCTAGCGGGGCATCAACCCGGACGAGCGACAGCGGCATCAACTCGCCGTCGCGGGCAAAAATGGTGTAGGCGCGCGCCAGTTGCAGCAGCGACACCGAGATGCCGTGGCCGTAGGCCATGGTAGCCTGCTCGATCGGGCGCCAGGTCTTGTACGCCCGCAGTTTGCCGCTCGCCTCCCCCGGAAAGCCCGAGCGCGGCGCGCTGCCGAAGCCGGCCTTGTCGAACATGCCCCACATCGCCTCCGCCGGCAGGCCAAGAGCGATTTTGGCCGCGCCGACGTTGCTCGAGCGCTGGATCACCTGCGTCACGGTCATGTCGCCGAAATGGTGCGCATCATGGATGGTTGCTTTGCCGATGCTAAGGCTGCCGCCCGCGGTCGCGATGATCGACTCCGGCGTGATTTTTCCGAGTTCGATGCCAACCGCCACGGTGAAGGGTTTGAGGGTGGAGCCCGGCTCGAAGGTGTCGGTGATGACGCGGTTGCGCAATTGCGCGCCCGACAGACGGCTGCGGTTGTTGGGGTTGTAGGTAGGCAAGTTGGCAAGCGCCAGCACCTCACCGGTCTTGGCATTGAGCACCACGATCGCGCCCGCCCTGGCTTTGTTGCTCTCCACGGCGAGCTTCAGCTGCGAGAAAGCGAGGTTCTGCAGCTTCGCGTCCAGCGCCAGCGCCAAGTCGCGGCCATTCTGCGCCTCGCGGATCGATTCCATATCTTCGACGATCTGCCCCAGCCGGTCCTTGATCACGCGCCGACTGCCGGACTTGCCGGCGAGCGTTGACTGGAAAGCGAGTTCGATGCCTTCCTGGCCGGCATCGTCCGCGCCGGTGAAGCCGAGCACCTGCGCCATCACCTCGCCCCCGGGGTAGTAACGCCGGTACTCGCGGTTCTGGAACAGGCCCGGTATGTGCAGTTCACTCACGCGCTCGGCAACTTCCGGCGGGATCTGGCGCTTGAGGTAGACAAAGGACGTCGATTCGCTCAGGCGCTTGTCGATTTCCTGCGGCGGCAGTTCCAGCAGCGCGGCGAGCTTGGCGCGCTGCTGCGAAGAATATTGAACCTCCTCGGGTATCGCCCACACCGACTTCACCGGCGTGCTGATGGCGAGCGCTTCGCCATGGCGGTCGGTGATCCTGCCGCGATTGGCGCTGATCTCCAGCGCGCGGCTGTAGCGCGACTCGCCTTTCTGCTGCAGAAAATCGTTGTTCAGGCCCTGCAGGTAGACGGCGCGGCCAGCGAGCACAAGAAAGCCGCCGGCGATGAGCGCGAGCAGCAGGCGCGAGCGCCACAGTGGCAACTGCAGCGCGAGCACCGGGCTGGCGGCGTAATTCACCGCTTGACCCCGGACGCCGCCCCGGGCATCACCATCTGGGTGCGCTTCGCATCGGGTACGCTCATGCGCAGGCGCTCGCGCGCGATCTTCTCCACGCGTGCATGCATCGCCCAGGTGCTCTGCTCCAGTTGCAGTTGCCCCCACTCGACATCGAGTTGCTTGGCGCGTTCCTGCTCCTGCTCCAGTTCGGCAAACAGCTTTCTCGCCTTGTGCTGCGAGGTCACCAGGCCGAGCGCGCAGGTGGTGAGCACCAAGAGCAGGATGAGGTTGATCCGCACCAACTCAGGCCCCGGTGCGCTCGGCGACGCGCAGGGTGGCGCTGCGCGCGCGCGGGTTGGCCGCGATTTCGTCCGCCGACGGGCGCACCGGCTTGCCGATCAGACGCAGCCTGGGCTGCGGCAGTTCGCGCTCGCGCAACGGCAGGCGGATCGGCACATCGGCGCGTGCGGCATCGCGCATGTACTGCTTCACGATGCGGTCCTCGAGCGAGTGGAAGCTGATCACCGCCAGGCGCGCACCCGGTGTCAGCAGTTCGAGGATTTGCGGCAGGGCTAACGACAAGTGCGCAAGCTCCTGATTGAGGTAAATCCGTACAGCCTGGAAGGTGCGCGTCGCCGGGTCCTTGTTTTTCTCCCGCGTGCGGACGGCCGCACCCACGATATCGGCAAGTTGCCCTGTGGTGACAACAGGCCCTCTTTGCCGAGCAGCAACAATCGCCTTTGCAATCTGTTTAGCAAACCGTTCTTCACCATAATCGCGGATCACCTCCCTGATCTCGGCTTCACTGGCTGTGTCCAGCCACTGTGCGGCGGTTTGCCCCCGGCTCGTGTCCATGCGCATGTCGAGCGGGCCGTCGCGGCGAAAACTGAAGCCACGCGCGGCATCGTCGAGCTGCGGCGAGGACACGCCCAAGTCTAGCAGCACCCCATCCACACCCTCCAGGCCAAGGCGCTCGAGCACCCCGGCCAGTTCGGCGAAGCTCGCGTGGACCATACAAAAGCGAGCGTCGTCTATTCTTGTTGCAGCCGCGACCGCTTCCGGATCCTTGTCGAGCGCGATCAGGCGCCCGCGCGGACCCAGCCGGTCGAGGATCAGGCGGCTGTGTCCGCCGCGGCCAAAGGTCGCATCGACGTAGGCACCATCGGCACGTAATGCCAAAGCATCGACCGCCTCCTCCAGCAGTACCGTCCTGTGCAAGTCTTGCGCCGCCACCGCGCGCACGTCCTCAGCTCCAAAGGCGGTCACAGAGCAAAATCTTCCATCCCCGGCGGCAGTTGGGTCTGCGCCGTCAGCTGCTGCAATTGTTTTTCCCAAGTATCGTGGTTCCAGATCTCGAAATGGCTGCCCTGCCCGACCAGCATCACCGGTTTTTCCAGGCTGGCGAATTTGCGCAACTCGGGCGAGATCAGCACGCGCCAGGCGGCGTCGATTTCGACTTCTTCGGCGAAGCCCACGAGCAGGCGCTTCCACACGGAGAAGCGCGCATCGAGCGCGGGAAAACCCATGACACGGGCGCGGATCGGTTCCCAGGCGCTGGCCTGGTAGAGCAGCAGGCAGCCGTCGGGGTGCGCCGTGAGTACAAGACTGGGAGGGGAAGATTTTTCCACCAGCGCGTCGCGATGGCGCGAAGGAACGATAAGACGTCCCTTGACATCGAGGCTTAAGGCTGCCGCACCCTGAAACATCGCATCCCCTTGTGTAAGAGGCTTGAGTGGAAAATCCCATAATTTCCCACTAAAAGCTACTATTCCCCACTTTAGAGGAGTTAATTATTCAGGTCAAGGACTGAATTAAGATTTCTCCAATTGGGACAAAGACTTAAAAGCGATTGTATCAGCGAGGTCGAAATTATAAAATCAATATAAAACAGATAGATAAATTATATATTGAAAGTAAAATATGAGTATAATGGTGCTTGGGCGCGCCACTTTTGGTGGTGCCCGGGCGAAGGCACCACCCGCCTCGAGTGCGGACCGCCGGACGGAGTGAGCGCTGCAACCGGAGCACGCTGCTACTTCGCCACATTCACCTATAATCGTTTTTTTTGTTCAACCGAAGACACCCATCATGATTCTCAGCGCCGAAGGCATGGACCTGATTTTCCGCGCCGCCCGGACGCAGAACGGCTGGCAGGCGAAGCCGGTCAGCGACGAACAATTGCGCGAGCTCTACGACCTGATGAAATGGGCGCCCACCACGATGAACACCAGCCCGGCGCGCATTCTGTTTCTGCGCAGCCGCGAAGCGAAGGAGCGGCTGAAACCGGCGCTCAGCCCGGGCAATGTGGACAAGGCGATGGCGGCGCCGGTAACCGCCGTCATCGGTTACGACACCCAATTCTACGAACTACTGCCGAAACTTTTTCCGCACAACCAGAACGCGCGCGGCATATTCGCCGGCGACGACAAGAGGGCGCACGTCGAGACGACGGCGTTCCGCAACGGCTCGATGCAGGGCGGCTACTTCATCATCGCGGCGCGCGCCATCGGTCTTGAATGCGGCCCGATGTCCGGGTTCAACAACGCCAAGGTGGATGCAGAGTTTTTCGCCGGGACCGGCACTAAGTCGAATTTTCTGTGCAACCTCGGCTATGGCGATCCGTCGAAAGTGATGCCGCGCAGCCCGCGACTCGCGTTCGACGAGGCGTGCAAGCTGTTGTAAAACGAACAGGACGGAACCCGCAGTCACCCAGCGGCGGGGCACAACAGGCCAGCGATAGCTACCTGGGCACGCGACCGCAATCCGCGGCCTGAATCGCGGCGGGTCGCGGCCGCGGCGGCGTCCTCACCACGGCCTCAAGCGGAATGTTTGCGTATTTCCAGCGACAGATCGATGTTCGCGTGCGCGGCGTCGAGCGGCCACGACAGGGTCAGCGTGACCGACTGCATGATTTTCTCGAACCCGCCTTCGGATTGCGACACGGTGTAACACGGCCGGGCGCACAAGCCAAGCGGCAGATTCGAGCGCAGCGTGAGGCTGCCGCCCATGAAATTGTCAACGAGCACCAATTCGGTCATACCCTCGAGATCGAGCGGTTGGCCCAGGCCACCGGTGACAACATCGCGGTACAGGTAGTGCGCGCCAGGCCCGTCGCAGCTCGGCATCGCGATATCGACTGTGCTTTCAAACACCGAAACTCCAGCCGCGTCAAACGCGCCGGAGAAGCGATAGCCAATGCTGACGCAATGGCCGGAGAGCGCGATCTCCTTTTGCAACGCGACGCCGCCGCGTGCAGCGCCGAAGGCCGCGCTCGCGCCATCCACCTGGCGCAGACCGTAGTCCGCGAGCGGCCGCGAACCGCCGTTCACATCGACCCAGGCGTCGCGAAACAAGGTGCGCGCGGCCGAGTCGGCCTCCAGGTCGGCGGCGCTGATGTCGTGCTTCAGATCGAGCCGATCGTGAGCGGAGGCGATGCCGCTGCCCTCGCGCGCGGCGGCCGGCCCGCTGAGGACGCGCCGATGATAGTGCTCGGCATGGCGTCTGAGGGTATCGCCGAAGTTCTGCGACAACGCATACGCGTCGAGTTCAAGCATGGCGGCGCTGCCGTCGAGTTTCACCACCGCCTGCAGTTCGGCAGTGCGCAGAAACAGTTCATCGATACCGTCCAGATCAAGGTCGAGGCATTGGCTCGCCGGCCGCGGGTCGATCTGTTCGAGCATGCGCTCCAGCTCGAGCAATGCCGCATACACTGCCCGGCGCAGGTGCGGCAGGTACAGCCCGCCGAACAGCCCGTGCCAATAGGCGTCGTTGGCTTGCGCCGCATACAGCATCGCATGCATCTTCTCGGTACGCTGCGCCGACGGCAGGCGCGCCAGCCGCTCCGACAACGCCAGCATGCGTTTGTGCATCCAGTTCGCCTCGGGATAGCGCGCCACGAAATTCTTCCAGATGCCGCCGCGCACGAACGCCTTGGTCGCGCCATAACTGCCGCTGCGCTTCTCGCGTTCCACCAGATCCGCATAGGCATGCGCCGCCGGCGTCGGCAGCGCCCACTCGTTCATTTCGATATAGGACGTGGTCGGAAGATAGATGACGCCGCGCGTGCGCACCCGGTCGTGATATTCGGCGTAAGTCTGGGTGACGATTTTTCCGGACGCGAGCACGCGCTCGATGAACTGGCGCAACCAGCCCTTCTCGTACACCCATTCGTACGTTTCTGGCCAGATGCCGAATTTTTCGATATCGTCGAAATAGATTGCAGCCGCAGACTCGGTCTCGCGCGCGAGGCCCTCCAGATAGGCAACGCTCTCCTCGGCCAGGGCAAACGGGACGCGGTAGCGCAAGGTCTCGGAGATGGGGAACAGGTCCAGCCTGCGCCCGTCTTCTTCGGTGGTGAAATAGCCGTCGAGCTCCGCCGCCGACTTGCCGCTCGCCAAAAAATGGTAATCATCGACGGTGACGTAGCGGATGCCGCAGTCGGCAAGCGCCGGCACCACCGTCGCTTCCCACACGCGCTCGGTCAGCCATGCCCCCTGGGGCGCGCGGCCAAAGCGCGCGCAGAGCTTTTGGCTGAGCTTCGCGATCTGGCCCAGCCGGTCGCGGTTCGGGATCGCAGCGAGCACGGGCTCGGCATCGCCTGCGCCGAACAACTCGACTTGCCCGCGCTCCACCATGCGATCGAGCAGCGCCATGTCCCCGGCATGGTGCCGGAACAGGTAATCGAGCAGCGGGCCGCTGAAATGCAGCGCAAAACGGAATTGGGGATAGCGGTAGCAGATTTCCAGGAACGGCCGGTAGCAGCGCGCATGCGCCTCCTCCAGCACATGCGGGAAATTGCCCGCCGGCTGATGGGCATGCACGCCGAACAGCAAGGCCACCGATGCGCTCATGCCGCCCCCGGCGCCCCCGCGCGGCGCATACTGCCTCCACCTTCGGGCTCACCATGCCCGCGAGAAATGGGTTCGGACAGCGCCGCAGGCACCGGCAATTCGATCAGCCGGTACAGGTTCGCGAGCTTGGCGCGGTACAGCCGGTCGAAACTCGCCACCGACGCGCTCGGGTTGTAGTCGCCGAACCACCAGAACCAGTCCGAACCTTCGCAATCGGCCAATTGTCGCGCGGCGGCGGCCAGGCCGTCGCTGCCGAGGCGCCCGCTTGCCTTCACCAAGTCGAAGCTCTGTTTGGCGGCGCATAACAGGTCCCAGGCGCGGTTCTTGTCGTTCGACCCGATCCAGGTGGAGAAATTACCGTACACCCAGCTCCCGGCGACCAGCCGCTCGAGCTTGTGCATTGCAGCTGGCGGCGGGACGGCAGCCGCGCCGTCGTTGTCGTTGTTTGTGTTCGAGCACGCGAGCAAGAATGCATCGAACGTCGTCGGACGAATCGAGGGGTGCGATTCCAGCGCCTTATACAGCGCGCTCAGAAAATAATAAGCGTTATAGGGGTAATGCTCCCAGGCGTTTTCGCCGTCGAGGATCACGCTCACTAGGGGACGTTCGTCCTGCGCCGCGTCAGCGGCGATGCATTCCAGTTCGCCGATGAAATTGGCCGCTGCGTCGCTGCCGTGCCACTTCTGGTACTCGAATCCGATCCGGTCCGAGAGCTTGTCGTCGCGAAAAAACAGGGCCAGATCCGGCGCGTTTCCCAGCTGGTACGGACGGTACAAATAGCGCGATCGCGGCGCCCCGTGGTGCGCCGCGCTGAGGCTGTTCGCCAGCACCTGTTCGCTGCTCGCCACCCAGGCAAGACCGTTGCCGCTCAGCACGCGGAGCAATCCCGCCGACACGGAGCCCTCGGCCGGCCAAACACCACGCGGCGTCGCGCCGAAGCGGCGCGCGTGGCTCTCGAGCGCCGATTGAAGCTGAGCGACGACCCGCTCGCGGCCGCCGGGATAGTTCGGGGTCTCGGGCAGTTGCGCTTTCGGTTCGGCTTCGCGTGCCGACTGGAAATCGAGCAGTAGCGGCGCCAGCGGATGATAGTGCGGCGTGGTCGAGAGCTCGATTCGTCCCGCCTCGGCGAGACGCGCATAACGCCCGATCACTCCGCGCACCAGATCGCCGATGAGCCGAAACAGTTCGTTGCGGTGATGAGGCTCGAAATGCTGTCCGATCGCCATCAGCCGGGGCACCACCTCCGACTCGCGCCGCACCGTTTCCCCGGTCCAGGCAAGGTGGTACCAGATCAGCAAGTCGTTGAAAAAATGGTCTGACAGGTAGCGCAGTGCGGGGCCGCCTTGCGCCTCGAGCGTGCGGAACAACTCGTGCATGCGCTTGTACGCCGGGTATGGCTCGATCATTCTCGAATTGTCTGTGCGAAGACATTGCCCGATCACCAGCGCGCGCTCGTCTTCGGTCAGCGGAGCGGCGTGATCGCGTGCGAGCAGCCGCAGCAAGGGGTCGCGCAGATTCCCGCTCGCGAACTGATCAGCGTAGTCCTCCAGCTGATCGAGCAGCACCGGCACCCAGTTGATCACCGCGCGCATGCCCGGGTGGTGCTCGAGATGCCAGGCCATGTCGGTGTAATCCTTGATCGCGTGCAGGTAGACCCAGGGCAGCATGAACTCGCCACTGGCGTGGTCGCGGTAGTCCGGCTGGTGCAGGTGCCATACCAGCACGAGATCGACGGGGCGGGGGGGAGTCATCGGAGGTGGTGCACTCGTTGGCCAAGGCTCTCCGGAACGATCACGGTCACACCCCGGTCGGTAACATGAAAACGTTTGCGGTCGGCCTCAGGATCGACGCCTGCCTTCAGCCCGTCGGGCAGGCGGCAGCGCTTGTCCACGACGACCCGTCGCAGGGTGACATTATTGCCTATTTCGACGTTCGGCAAGATGACGCAATCTTCGAGCTCACAGTAGTTTTGCACATGCACGTTGGAGAACAGCACCGAGCGCCGCACCTCCGAGCCGCTGATGATACAACCGCCGGATACCAGCGAATCGACCGCCATGCCGCGCCGGCCGTCATCGTCGAACACGAACTTCGCCGGCGGCATCTGCTCCTGATAGGTCCAGATCGGCCAGTCGAGGTCGTACAGGTTGAGATCGGGCACGACGCGCGTCAGTTCCATGTTCGCTTCCCAGTACGCGTCGAGCGTGCCCACATCCCGCCAGTACGGTGTGCCGTTGCTCATGTTGATGCAACTGTCGCGGAAGCGGTGCGCATGCACCGGCAAGCCGGATCCGATCAGCCAGGGAATGAGGTCCTTGCCGAAATCATGGCTGGAGCCGCTGTCTTCGGCATCGCGAATCAGCTGTTCGTAGAGAAACGCCTCGTCGAACACATAGATCCCCATGCTGGCGAGCGTCCGGTCGGGGCGGTCCGGCACGGGCGCCGGCCGCGCCGGCTTCTCCGCGAACGCGGTGATGCTCCAGTTCGGATCCACCGTCATCACGCCGAACTGGTTCGCGTCGGCAAGGGGCACTTCGATGCAGGCGATGGTCATGACGGCCCGGCTCGACACATGGTCGGCGAGCATGCGCGCGTAGTCCATTTTGTAGACATGATCCCCGGCGAGGACCAACACGTACTTTTTTTTGTGCCGGCGCAGGATATCGATGTTCTGGTACACCGCGTCGGCGGTGCCCCGGTACCAATCCGCGGTAATGCGCTGCTGCGCCGGCAGCAATTCGACGAACTCACCAAAGCGGCCATCGAGGAAGCTCCAGCCGCGCTGCACGTGCCGGATCAGGCTCTGCGCCTTGTATTGCGTGCAGATACCGATGCGCCGGATGCCGGAGTTGACGCAATTGGACAGGGCAAAATCGATAATGCGGAACTTTCCGCCAAAAGGCACCGCTGGCTTGGCGCGCCATTCGGTGAGTTCGGCGAGGCGCGAGCCGCGCCCCCCGGCGAGAATGATGGCGAGCGCGTCATGGGCAAGGTTCTTGACTTCCCGCTGCGGCGGCGGCTTTTCCGGGGCGCGATCGACCACCTGACCGCCCTGGTCGAAGGCGTGCATATGACCTCTGATCTCAACTTCGCCTATACTCATCGGCATGGACCTCTGCCACATCCAGCCCGGCCAATTGCCGCCAGTATAATCGGCGCGTCACGCCATGCCCACCGCACTCGCACCCGGACTCGATCCGCAACTCGTGCTGCTCGCCGAAGCGCGCCTTCACGATCCGTACGCGTGTCTCGGCGTCCGGCGCCGCGGCGACGGCTGGAGCGTGCGCGCCTACAACCCGCGTGCGCATGCAGCCGCCGTGGCAACGGCCGACGGCTGGGTGGCGCTTCCCCGCGGGGCCGTCAGCGGGGTATTCGAAACGCGGCTCAGCGCGCGTCCCGCATCGCCCTGCCGGCTGCGCTTCGAGGAAGGGAACGCAACGCGCGAGCGCTTCGATCCCTATTCGTTTCCGCTCACGCTCTCCGCGGACGACCTGTATCTGTTCGGCGCCGGCCGCCTGCATCAGGCCTATCTTACCCTGGGTGCACGGCCGATGACGCTCGAGGGCGTACCGGGCGTGCGCTTCGCGGTATGGGCGCCCAATGCCGAGCGGGTGAGCGTGGTCGGCGATTTCAACCGCTGGGACGGGCGCGTGCATCCGCTGCAGTCGCGCGGAGCCAGCGGGGTGTGGGAATTGTTCATGCCGGAATTGCCTGCCGCTGCGCTGTACAAGTATGAGATCCGCAACCGCGCCAGCGGCGCAGTGCTGGTGAAAGCCGACCCTTACGCCCAAAGTTTCGAGCTGCGCCCGGCGACTGCGGCGCGGGTAAGCCAGCCGGCGCAGCATGTTTGGGGCGACAGCGGGTGGCTCGAACGGCGCGCGTGCAGCGACTGGCTGCACGCGCCGGTGAATATCTACGAAGTGCACGCCGGTTCGTGGCGGCGCCATCCCGACGGGCGCTGCTATCGCTACACCGAGCTCGCCGACGCGCTGATCCCCTATGCCGCCGACCTGGGCTACACCCATATCGAGCTGATGCCGATTTCGGAACACCCGCTGGACGAATCCTGGGGATACCAGACGACGGGTTACTTCGCCGCCACCAGCCGCTATGGCAGCGCCGATGAGCTGCGCGCCTTCGTCGACCGTTGTCACGCCGCCGGGCTCGGCGTCATCCTCGACTGGGTGCCCGGACATTTCCCGCAGGACCAGTTCGCGCTGGCGCGTTTTGACGGCACCGCGCTGTACGAACACGCGGACCCGCGCCTCGGCCTGCATCCGGAATGGGGCACCCACACGTTTAACTACGGCCGCAACGAAGTGAGGAGCTTCCTCCTGTCGAGCGCGCATTACTGGCTGTCGCAGTTCCATTTCGACGGGCTGCGCGTGGATGCCGTCGCCTCCATGCTCTATCTCGACTACGCGCGGGCGGCCGGCGAATGGCTGCCCAACCGCTACGGCGGCAACGAAAACCTGGAAGCGGTCGAGTTCCTGCGCGAACTCAACATCATGCTCCACGCCGAGTTCCCCGGTGCGCTCAGCATCGCCGAGGAATCGACCGCGTGGCCGATGGTGTCGCGGCCGGTGTATCTCGGCGGTCTCGGCTTCACGCTGAAGTGGAACATGGGCTGGATGCACGACACGCTGGAATACCTGCAGCACGACCCGGTGCACCGTCGCTTTCACCAGGACCAGCTCACCTTTGGGCAGTTGTATGCCTACACCGAGAACTTCGTACTGCCGCTGTCGCATGACGAGGTGGTCCACGGCAAAGGCTCGCTGCTGGGTAAGATGCCGGGCGACGCGTGGCAGCGCTTTGCCAACCTGCGGCTGCTGTTCACCTACCAAATGACCTCCCCGGGCAAGAAACTCAACTTCATGGGCAGCGAATTCGCCCAGGAGCGCGAATGGGCCGCGCAAGGCGAACTCGACTGGGCGCTGCGCGCCGATGCCGCGCACGCCGGGATGGCGCGCCTTGCGCGCGACCTGAACCGCCTGTACCGCGACACCCCGGCTCTGCACGAACTCGACCATGCCGCCGAGGGTTTTGCGTGGATCGATTGTCATGACGCCGAGCAGTCGATAATCTGTTTCGAGCGGCGCAGCCGCAACGGCGCGCTCGTCATCGTCATCCTCAACTTCACCCCGGTTCCGCGCATCGGCTACCGCATCGGGCTGCCACGGCCCGGAGCCTACGACGAGATTTTCAACAGCGATTCGCATTATTACGGTGGCAGCGACGTCGGCAACTGCACCCGGATCGAGGCCGAAACACGCACTTGGATGAATCAGCCCTACTCGGCCAGCGTGACCGTACCCCCGCTAGGCGCGATCATTCTCGCGCCGGCGCAGCGCTAGGCGCTGCCGATCAGCCGCAGGACTTCCGCCTCAGCCTCGACCCAGTCCTGTAGCTCGCAGCCCGGGGCAAAGCCGCGCTTTTCGGCGCGGAAATATGCAGCCTGCGCAACCAGCCTCTCGCGCTCCTGCGCACTAAGGGCCGGACCCGAGCCCGGACGAGCTTCCTGGTTGCCTTGCTTCGGCCTTCCCGCGACCATCACGGCGCGACTCGCCGGCTTTGACACCGCATTGCTTTTCTGCGAACCTGAACGTGTTTGTACACTTGGCATAGCCTGCCTCCTTTCGCAAAATTACCTACACGAACAAAGCATAGCCGCCGACGGCAGGCCGGCATTGACATTTATCAACCTGCTCGTCTATTGGCAGCGCGAGGCAATCAGGGCCGCGCCGAGCAGCCCGAGGCGCTCGGTGATGACAACCTGAACCGGCATCCTGCGGTTCATTTGCGCATGCGCGCCCTTGGCATTGAACGCCGCCATGAAACCACCGGCAGCCAGCCGGCTGGAAATTTTCGGCGCAATGCCGCCGGCGATGTAGACGCCGCCGCGCGCCGTTACGGTGAGGGCGTGATCGCCCGCCGCCGCGCCGTAACAGGCGATGAACAGATCGAGCGCCCGGCAGGCGAGCGGATCGCCATGCTCGAGGGCATAGCGGCTGATCGCGGCCGCGCCTTCGGCGCGCACGCTCTCCTTGAGCGCCGGCGGCTCGGGCAAAGTGGCACGCAGGAACTCGTAGATGCGCACCAGGCCCGGCCCGGAGACGACGTGCTCGACGCTGACGCGCCCGAACTGCCCATGCAGCGTTTGCCACAGGCGCATCTGCTCGTCATCCGCAGGAGCGAAACCGGCATGCCCGCCTTCTCCGGACATCACCTGGTAGCGCTTGCCCTGCGGCAGCGCGTAGGCCACCCCGAGCCCGGAACCTGCGCCAATGATCACGCGCGCGGCGTGGGGCAAAGGTTCGCCGCGCTGCAACATGACGCTGTCGCCGGGAGCCAGCGCCTCGATCCCCCACGCCGCCGCCTCGAAATCGTTCACCAGCAGCACGCGCCCAATGCCGAACTCCGCGGCGATCGCGCCGGCATCCAAGCACCACGGCAGGTTGCTCATCTGGATGCGAGCATCCGACACCGGTCCGGCCGCGCCGAAGCAGGCGCTGACCAGGCGCGTATCACGACCGCGATGTTGACGGCATTCGTCGAGGAACCGCGCGAGCATCGGGGAAAAACCCGGAAACGAGGCAACGCTGTAGCGCCGCTCCAGCACCGGTTCCACTCGCCCCTGGCGCAGCGCCGCGAGCAGCAGCAACGCCTTGGTTCCACCGATGTCGCCGGCGAGTATCATCGGCGCTCCGCCGGTGCAAAGGCTAGCTTGGGAATCCGAACCCCTGCTAACATTGGGCGGGTCAGGCGCGCATTCATGGCGCGCAGCAACCCCGATTCGTGACCCTCTCCGCCCGCGACACCGCCGTGAAACCCAGCCAACTGCGTATCCTGTTCGCCACGTCGGAATGCGCCCCTTTGGTGAAGACCGGCGGCCTGGGCGACGTCAGCGCGGCTTTGCCCGCCGCGCTCAAGGCGCTCGGACTCGATCCCAGGATCCTGTTGCCGGGCTACCGCCCGGTGCTCGCGCAACTGCAAAAATGCCGCGAAGTCGCGCGCTTCGCGGCAACTGCGGATTTTCCCGCGGCGCGCCTGCTCCAGGGCCAGACCCCGTCGGGCGTGCCGCTGCTCGCGCTCGACTGTTCCGAACTGTATGACCGCGCCGGCGGGCCCTATCAGAACGAGGCCGGAGGCGACTGGACCGACAACGCGCTGCGCTTCGGGCTGTTGTCGCGTGTCGCCGCGCTGCTCGGCAGCGCCGACAGCCCGCTCGGCTGGCAGCCCGATGTGGTTCACTGCAATGACTGGCAGACCGGCCTCGCTCCCGCCTATCTGCGCTACGCTGCCGGCGCGCGGGCCGCGACGTTGCAAACCATACACAACCTTGCCTATCAGGGGATATTCGAGCCGCAGTTCGTCGCCGCGCTCGGCCTCCCCCCGGAATGCTTCACCCCGGACGGCGCCGAGTACTACGGCAAGCTTTCGTTTCTCAAGTCCGGCCTGCAGTTCGCCGACGCCATCACCACCGTCAGCCCGACTTATGCGCTCGAGATTCAGAGCGAACCCCTCGGTTTCGGCCTGCAGGGACTGCTCGCAGCGCGCCGGGACGGCCTCTCCGGCATACTTAACGGCATCGATACCGGGTTGTGGAACCCGGCTACCGACCCCTTGATAGCCGGCCGCTACGATGCCGATGCGCTCGGAGCCAAGGCCATCAACAAGAGCGCGCTGCAGCGGCGCCTCAGTCTCGCGCCTTCGCCCGCCATGCCGCTGTTTGCCGTGGTAAGCCGCCTCACCGCGCAAAAAGGGCTCGATTGGCTGCTTGCGATCGCGCCGCAGCTGCTGGCGCTGCCGGCGCAACTCGCCATTCTCGGCAGCGGCGAGCCGCAACTGGAACGCAGCTTTCGCGCCCTGGCGCAGAGCCATGCCGAACAGATGAGCACGACCATCGGCTTCGACGAGACGCTTGCCCATCTGATCGAAGCCGGCGCCGACGCCTTCCTTATGCCCTCGCGCTTCGAGCCCTGCGGCATGAATCAGATGTACAGCCAGCGCTACGGCACGCCGCCTATCGTGCGCGCCACCGGCGGACTCGCCGATACGGTGGTCGACTGCGCCCCGGCGACGCTCGCCGCGGGCAGCGCCAGCGGCTTCGTTTTTCACGAGCCCAGCGCGCAGGCGCTGCTCGCCGCGGTCGAGCGCGCTGCCGGCACCTGGCACGACAGCGCGAGCTGGCGCGCGCTGCAGCGAAACGGCATGGCCAGGGATTTCGGCTGGGAGACGAGCGCGCGCCGCTATGCCGCGATTTACGCGCGGCTGGCGAAGAAGCGCTAAGAAACGCTTTAGATCCGCAAAACATTCGCTCATCGCTTCGCCCGCCTTCGTCGCCGACCCGCGCCGGTGAACTAGCTCAAACCCAGATCATCAGCCCCAGTTCGAAGGCATGGGTCAAGAACTCGTGCCACGGATAGGCGCGGATGCGGTAATCCAGCTTGCCGCACAACGCTGGCGCAAGCTCCAGCGTAAAACGGTGTTCGCCGGTCGCGTCCGCGCCTTGCGCGACAAATCGGTGGTGCGTCGGCTCGCCTTTGCCGATTTCCCCGGCCCGGCTCACCAGCAATTCCACCACTACATCTTCAGCATTCAGGCCGCTCAGCCTTACCGCCGTTTCGATGTGCACCGTGTCGCCGAAGTGGATGCGCTTCTGCGGCGAATTAAGCCGCCTGATCGTCACCCCCGGCCACGCCTGCCGTACGCGGGCCTTCCAGGCGGCGAGCGAGCGCGCGACCTCGAACTGGTTCTCGGCGTAGCGCCGGCCCTGCCGCGCGGCGGGCACATAGCACTTGGCCACGTACTCGCCCACCATGCGCGCCGAATTGAAGCGCGGCAAAAGGCTGGCGATGGAACGCTTCGCCAGCTTCACCCATTCGGGCGAGTAGCCACAACTTTCGAGTTTGTAGTAAAGCGGAATGACGTCGTCCTGCAGGATCTCGTAGAGCGTACGGGCTTCCTCGCGGTTGCGGCTCGCCTCGTCCAGCCCGGCAGCGGCCGGCTTGATCGCCCAGCCGTTGGTGCCGTCGTAGCCTTCCCCCCACCAGCCGTCGAGCACCGACAGGTTGACCACGCCGTTGATCGCCGCCTTCATGCCCGAGGTGCCCGAGGCCTCAAGCGGGTAGACCGGATTGTTGAGCCAGACGTCGACGCCGGAAACCATGCGCCGGCCAAGACGCAGATCGTAACCCTCAACCAGCAGGATCTTGCCCTCGAATTCCGGCATTTGCCCAACCTGCATTACCCGCCGGATCAGATCCTGCCCCGGCACATCGGCCGGATGCGCCTTGCCGGCAAACAGGAACAGCACCGGACGCAGCGGGTCGCCGAGCAGCTGACGCAGCCAGTCGAGATTTTCGAACAGCAGCGCGGCGCGCTTGTAGGTGGCAAAGCGGCGGCCAAAACCGATGATGAGCACAGTCGGATTGTCCGGATTGCAGAGCCTGAGGAGCCGATCCAGATGCGCTTCGCTGCCCTGGTTGCGCGCGTTCTGCTCGCGCAGGCGGTAGCGCACCAGGTGCAGCAACTGCGACTTCAGGTGCTGCCGGGTGCTCCAGAAGACATGGTCCGGCACTTGGCTGATCTGGTCCCAGCAACTCTGGTCGCCCAGCCTCTGGCTCCAGCCGTAGCCGAGAAAGTGGTCGAATGCGTCGGCCCATTCCGGCGACAGGAAGGTGGGCACGTGCACGCCATTGGTGATCGAGGTGATAGGATTCTCTCGCGGCGGGATCTGCGGCCACAGATCTCCCAGTATCCGTGCCGACACTTCGCCATGGATTTTGGAAACTCCGTTGTGGAAACGCGAGCCGCGTATGGCGAGCGTGGTCATGTTGAATTCGCTCGCGCCCGGCCCCAATCCCAGCGCCAGCAACTGCTCGCCGGGGATGTGCAGCTCGCGGCACCAGTCCTGGAAATAATTCAGCAGCATTTGCGTGGAGAAATAGTCATGCCCTGCGGGCACGGCGGTGTGAGTGGTAAACACCGTATTGACCGCGACCGCCTCGAGTGCGCTGGCGAAATCGAGGCCTTGCTGCATCAGGTTGCGCAGGCGCTCCAGGATCAGGAACGCCGCGTGCCCTTCGTTGATATGCCAGACCGCAGGCTTGAGACCGAGCGCGGCGAGCGCGCGCACCCCGCCGACGCCAAGCACGATCTCCTGCTCGATGCGGGTGGAGCGGTCGCCGCCATAGAGCTGGTGCGCGATGTTGCGATCCTGAGGGTTGTTTTCCTCGAGGTCGGTATCGAGCAGGTACAAGCTGACGCAGCCGGCCCGCACCTGCCACACTTTCGCCGTGACCCGGCGCCCCGCCAACTCAACGGCGATTTTCAGCTCAGACCCGTCTTCGCGCTGCACCGGCGAGATCGGCAGATCGTCGAAATCCGAATCTATGTACGTAGCCCCCTGGTTGCCGTGGCTGTCGATGGTCTGGAAGAAATATCCCTGCCGGTAGAGCAGCCCGACGCCGACGAAGGGCAGGTGCAGGTCACTCGCAGCCTTGCAGTGATCGCCGGCGAGAATGCCAAGGCCGCCGGAGTAGATCGGCAGGCTCTCATGGAAACCGAATTCGGCACAGAAATAGGCGACCAGGTCGGACTGCGCAAGCGGTAGTTCCGCGGCGTCGCGGGGCGTCGGCGCTTCATGATAACTATCATAGGCCGAGAGCACGCGGTTGTAGTTGTCGACAAACACCTTGTCTTCGGCCGCATCGATCAGCCGTCGCTCATCGATGCGCTTGAGCAAGGCCTTAGGGCTGTGTCCTACGGCATTCCACAAGCCCGGATCCAGGCGCGAAAACAGCGCCCGCGTGGGCATGATGTCCCAGCTGTACCAGAGATCGTTGGCCAGCTCCTGCAGGCGGATCAGCCGCTGCGGAATCTTGGGGTTGACCTCGAGATTGTATGTAGTGCCAGGCTGCATGATTTACCTTTGCTTTACCCCGCGGCACGAGCCGGCGCGCTCACGACCCCTGCTCCACCCGGGAGACACGACAGAGCTTACCCGCTACGCAAGAAAAATAGAACTTTGGCGCCTCGGCACCTTGACCAAAATCAACATTGTAATTCACCGGCCTAGACGGCGATCATGCCGTGCACGCTGAACAGATTGGCCGCGTCGATCCAGGTCTGGCCGGGCGCGAAACCGGCGCGATGCGCCAGCGCCTGGAATTCCTCGACCCTGTACTTGCAGGAAATCTCCGTGTGGATGGTTTCGCCGGCGCTGAAGCAAAAGCGCGCGCCGCCGACGTGCGCAAACTGCGCTGCAAGGCTTTCGAGGTGCATCTCGATCCAGCCCTTGTCCTCGTCGTAGAAAGCCATGTGGCGGAAGCGCCGCAGTTGGAAATCCCCGCCCAGTTCGCGGTTGATGCGCGCGAGCAGATTGAGGTTGAACGCGGCGGTCACGCCCGCCGCGTCGTCGTAGGCGGCGTCGAGCACCTTCTTGTCTTTTTTGAGGTCGACGCCGACGAGCAGGGCGCCGCCCGGGCCGACCATGCGCCGGGCGAGTTGCAGGAACTCGATCGCCTCGTGCGGGGTGAAGTTGCCGATGGTCGAACCGGGGAAATACACGGCTTTTCTCCGGATCGGCACGCCGACGAATTCGGGCAGCGTCAGCGGCTTGGTGTAGTCGGCGCACACGCCGATGATGTTGAGCCAGGGGAACAGTTGCGCGAGACCGGCGGCCGCCGCCCGCAGCGCCTCGCCGGCGATGTCGATGGGCACATACAGCGGCGGCTGCAGCTGCTCGATCAGGAGGCGCGTTTTCCTGCTCGAGCCGCTGCCGAGCTCGATCAGCTGGCAGTCCGGGCCGAGGAACTTCGCCATGGCGCCGGCGTACTCGCGCATGATCGCCAGTTCGGTGCGCGTCGGATAGTATTCGGGCAGTTCGCAGATCTGCTCGAACAGCTCGCAGCCGCGCGCGTCATAGAAGTACTTCGGCGGCAGCGTCTTCTGCGGCCGCGCCAAGCCCAACAGCGCGTCATCGAGGAAGGAATTGCCCTCGGGCAGAAAATTGTAGAAGCGCACCACCCCTTCGGCGGGGCGCTGCTGCGGCTGTGCCATCGGTTCCTCGACAGCAGTTGTTGTTAGGCCCGCCGGTTTCAGGCCGGCGCGGGCTTGCGGCTTCTCTGCGCGGACTTGTGCACGGCGCTGCTCTGCGGCCTGGCGTTGGCCTCCAGCCAGGCGCGGATGCGGTTGGCGTCGCCGATACGCGAAAATTTTCCCCACGAGTCCAGAAGCACGATGATCACCTTGCGCTCGGCAAGCTTCGCCTGCAGCACCAGGCAGCGGCCGGCGTCATTGGTGAAACCGGTCTTGGACAGGCCGATGTTCCAGCTCCCGTTCGCCACCAGGCGGTTGGTATTGCGGTAAGCGAGCGGCCTGCCGGCAACATGGAGCTCGTGTCCGGTCATGGTGGTGTAGCTGCGGATGAGGTCGTATTCATGCGCGGCGCGCACCAGCTTGACCAGATCCTCGGCGCTGGACACATTGGCGCTGGAGAGCCCGGACGCGTCGTCAAAGCGCGAACCGTTCATGCCCAGCATCTGCGCCTTGTGGTTCATAGCGTGCTTGAACGCGTCGATGCCGCCCGGATAGGTGCGCCCCAAGGCTGCGGCGGCGCGGTTCTCCGAGGCCATCAACGCCACGCGCAGCAACTCGTCGCGGCTCAAGCTGGCGCCTGGTTTCAGGCGCGAATGCGTGCCGCGCAACGCGTCCATGTCTTCGGCCGAAATAGTGATGCTTTCATTCAGATCGAGGCCGGCGTCGAGCACCACCATTGCCGTCATCAGCTTGGTGATCGAGGCGATGGGCGTCACCGTGCTCGCATTCTTGCCGTAGAGAATCTCACCGGTTTCCTGGTCCTGGATGATCGCGGCGGCGGAGTGCAGCGACAGCTTGTGCGCGGCGGGCCCCGCATTATCCGCGCGGCTACGCGCTTCGGCGTGGCCGGCGCAGGCAGCGGACGCGAGTCCCAGACTGAGGCCGGCACAAATCAGCATAGGACGTATGGACAACGGCATTTTGCTCCCGGGCGCGGCAATGAGTGTTCGCGGAGTCTAGCTGCCAAAATTCCATTTGGCAAGCAAAATTAACAGGATAGCGATGCAAGCTAAGGCGGAGTTTGAAGAATGGTGGGCAGGCTGCAAGCTTGCCCTCGGTTCAGGCAGCCTTCGCGCGCGAGTGCTGCGACTCCTCCTGCTGCTGCAGGGCCCACATCTGCGCGTAGGCACCGTCCCGGTCCAGCAGTTCGTGGTGATTGCCGCGCTCGATGATGCGCCCCCCCTCCATCACCAGGATCTGGTCTGCATCCATGACCGTGGACAGGCGATGCGCAATCACCAGGGTGGTATGCCCCTGCGCGATGCGCGCAAGCTCCCCCTGGATCGATTTTTCGGTTTCGGAGTCGAGCGCCGAGGTGGCCTCGTCGAATATCAGGATCGAGGGATTCTTGAGGATGGCGCGCGCGATAGCGACGCGCTGCTTCTCTCCTCCCGACAGCTTCAGGCCGCGCTCGCCCACCCGCGCCTGATACCTGTCCGGCAGGCTTTCGATGAACTCGTGGATATGCGCCGCCTTCGCCGCCCCGATCACCTCCTCGCGCGTCGCATCGGGCCGGCCATAGTGAATATTGTAGTAGACGGTGTCGTTGAACAGCACCGTATCCTGCGGCACGATGCCGATGGCGCCGCGCAGGCTGGATTGCCGCACTGCGCGGATGTCGCTGCCGTTGATCACGATGGCGCCGCGACCGACGTCGTAGAAGCGGTACAGCAACCGCGCCAGGGTCGATTTGCCCGCGCCCGAGTGCCCGACCACGGCGACCTTGCTGCCCGCAGGAACGTGAAACGATACGTCGAACAGGATCTGGCGCTTCGGGTCGTAGAAGAAATCCACGTGCTCGAAGCGGATCGAGGCGCTGCCGGCGGCGAGCGTCAGCGCGTTGGGGCCGTCCTGGATTTCGCGGTTCTGTTCCAGCAGCCGGAACATCCTGTCGGTGTCGATCAGCGCCTGCTTGATCTCGCGGTAGACCATGCCGAGGAAGTTGAGCGGGATATAGAGCTGGATCAGGAGCCCGTTGATCAGCACCAGGTCGCCCAGCGTCAGGGTCTTGTTCACCACGCCCTCGGCCGCCAGGATCATGAGGAGCGTCACCGCGGCGGCGATGACGCAGCTTTGGCCGACGTTCAGCAGCCCGAGCGAGACCTCGTTTTTCACTGCGGCTGATTCGTACTTCTGCAGATTATCGTCGTAGCGCCGCGCCTCGTACTCCTCGTTGTTGAAATATTTCACCGTTTCGTAATTGAGGAGGCTGTCGACGGCGCGGGTGTTGGCCCTGGAATCGAGTTCGTTGGCCTGGCGGCGGATGTCCATGCGCCATTCGGTGATGCTGACGGTGAAAAAGATATAGATCGCCACTGCGGCGAAAGTCACGGCGGCGAAACGCCAGTCGAACTTGGTCAGCAGCACCGCCGCCACCAGGCTGAATTCCAGGATCACCGGAATGATAGAAAACAGCATGAAGTTGAGCAGCGTGGAAATGCCGCGCGTGCCGCGCTCGATGTCGCGCGTCATGCCGCCGGTCTGGCGATCGAGGTGGAAGCGCAGGCTCAGGCTGTGCAGATGGCGGAACACGGTGAGCGCGACGCGGCGAATGGCGCGCTGCGTCACGCGTACGAACACCACGTCGCGCAGCTCGGCGAAGAGCACGGTCGAGAGCCGCAGCAGACCGTAGGCGACGAGCAGCGCCAGCGGCAGCGCCAGCAGCTGCTGCGCGGGGGAGAGCGCATCGACGATACCCTTCAACACCAGCGGCACGCCGACATTGGCGAATTTTGCCGAGGCGAGGAACACCAGCGCGACCAGCACCCGCCATTTGTACTCCCACAGGTAGGGCAGCAGCATGCCGACCGCGCGCCATTCGTTGCGCCGGGCGCCGGGCGCGGGCACGTCTGCGTCTAGGTATGAGGAGGAGGAACGGCGTCCATGTGCCATGTTTAGGTGGGGTAAGAAATCGGGGTTGATTCGGCTACGGGTTCAGGCGGCGTCAAACGGGGCGCAGCCACTGCAGGGTTGTCATTTTCGCACAGGGCGCCGATTCCAGCGTTGACTACGCACTACCGTTTCCACATGCGCGCGTCAAACGAGAAAGCCGCAGGCGGCCGCGTTCGTATCCGCGTGCACTTGCGGTGCGCGGGATTGATGAGATAGTTGCATTCACCGGGGGAGAGCACCGAAGGTACACGCAAAACAGCGCTTCGGCCGTGCCTGATCCATTCCGCGCCCAGCTCGGCGGTTGCGGCGGGCGCGGGGACTTCGCGCCAGCTCTTCGGCAATTTGCCGTGGGAGAGGGATTCGATGAGCTCCGCCGGGATATCGATCGCTATCGATACGAGTGCGATCGTATCTGCCCGCTTTCCGAAGTGCACGAAGAATTCCAATGCCGCGAGCGATAGACTCTGCGCACAGTAGACGATCGGGGTGCCTTTATGATGCCAGCGACCTCCGACCTCCAGTCCACCCAGGCCGGCGAGCGGCTGACGGGCATATCTTTTCTTGGCGATGCGAAATGCCGTGATCACGCGAGATAGCCGTGTTCCATCCGCAGGAGTAAATCTTCGACCTGTCGCGCCCCGGCGTCGGTGGTGAGCAGTTCGCGCGGCGTCTTGTTGCCTAGACCGAACTGCGGGTCGCTTAGCCAGGCGCGCGCTGCGTCCTTGTCCTCAAGCACTTCAGCGGCAAGCGCCAATATTTTCGCGGTGCGATATAGGCGGTCGGAAACCACTGGATCAATCGGTTTTCTTGGCGTTTCCTGCCAGCGAATAAAAGTCTTCTCGCTGATTCCCAGCAGCTTGGAAAGCTCGATGTTGGTAAAGCCGGAAGATTTCTTGAAGAAGGTCGCGCTTCTCGCCGGCAGACCCATGGATACGAGATCGTGAAACGCGAACGGCGTTCGCGGGGCAGAAATTCCGAGGAGCTTGATTCCGCCAAGGTATTCCAGGATGCTAAGTTCGAGCCGGCTCATTGTGGTTTTTCCGATTGACGGACATTTGACAGTATCGTAACTGTAATTCGCGGCGAATGCAAGAGACTCGGCCAGTCCGTTTCAATATGGTCTGAAGCAGGCGGTCAGGCGCAACCTCGATCGCTTCCCGGAGGATTCCATGTTCCGGTTCACTTGAGGGGAAGCCGCGGCCTACTCTCGATTAGGATCACTCACGCGCTTGCGTTTGGGTAATGCCAAGGTCAAACAGCATCGCAAATGCCGCAAACCCAGTATCCATGCGGCTCTGAGCCACATTTCTCTCCGAAATCACCCGCACTGATCCGCGTGTCGGCACCCGGCACTTGACAGGGCGCGGAATTGAACGCAGGATTAAAACGATCGTTTAAACAAGGAACCGTCCGCATGGGCCCCGTGTCCGAGCCAAGTTCGTCCGCAGCCACGCGGCTGCGCATCCTCGACGCCGCGGAATGCCTGTTCATGCAACACGGCTTCGAAGCCACCGGCCTGCGCCTGGTGACCGCCAAGGCCAAGGCCAACCTGGCGGCGGTCAATTATCACTTTGGCGGCAAGGACGAGTTGTTCCGCGCGATGCTCGCGCGGCGCCTGGATCCGCTGAACGAGCAGCGCATCGCCCTGCTCGAGAAACACCAGCGCGCCCACGGGTCCGCAAGTTGCGAGATCGTGCTCTCGGCGATGCTGATTCCGGCGCTCACCATCGCGCGCAATCCCAGGCACGGCGGCAAGGATTTCCTGCGCCTGCTCGGCCGCGCCTACGTCGATCCCTCGCCGGTGCTGCGCCATTTCCTGTCGGAGCGCTACGCGCCGATGGTTGCGCGCTTCAAAGACGCGTTCGGCCGGGCCTTGCCCCAGCTCGGAAAACAGGAACTTACCTGGCGCCTGCATTTCATGCTGGGCGCGCTCGCCTATACCCTGGCCGGGACCGATGCGTGGAAGCTGATCGCCGCGCTGAATCCGGGGAAAGCCGGGAACGACGCCCTGCTGCTGCGGCGGCTTGAACCGTTTCTTATTGCCGGGCTGAAGGCGCCGCTGCCCGATCTGGGCGACGAGCGCCCGAGCGCGCCCACGCCGGCGGGCAAGGTCAAATCGTTCAACGTGAACGCGGCGCGGAAGGCCGCATAGGAGATTCGATCATGACCGGTTTTCTCATCGCTGCGTTCGCCGCATTCCTGGTCCTTGCCTACTTCCGCGCGCCCGCATGGCTGTGGACCGCCGGCACCGCGTTTTTCCTGGCCTGGTTTTCGCTCTGGTTCGACTTTTCCGCGGTGGCCGAGGTCGTGCTTGCCGCAATATTCATCGCCGTCGCGGGCGCGCTCAATCGCGGCAGCCTGCGCCGGCGCCTGATCAGCGACCGCATGCTCGCGCTGTACAAACGCGTCCTGCCGTCGATGTCGCAGACGGAGCGCGAGGCGATCGACGCCGGAACGGTGTGGTGGGACGCGGATCTTTTTTCCGGCACGCCGGACTGGGAACGGCTCCTTGCCTTCCCCAAGCCGGCGCTCACACCCGAGGAACAGTCTTTCCTCGACCACGAAACCGAGCAGCTGTGCGCGCTGGCGCTCGATTGGGAGAGCACCCAGATACACCAGGACCTGTCGCCCGAAGCCTGGCAGTTGGTCAAGGACAAGGGCTTCCTCGGCATGATCATCCCGAAGAAATACGGCGGCAAGCAGTTCTCGGCCACCCTGCATTCGCAGGTGATCCAGAAGCTGTCGACGCGCTGCAGCGCCGCGGCAGTGTCGGTGATGGTGCCCAATTCGCTCGGACCGGCGGAACTGCTGATGCACTACGGCACCGAGGAGCAGAAGAACCATTACCTGCCGCGCCTGGCGAAGGGGCTGGACATCCCCGCGTTTGCGCTCACCAACCCCAATGCCGGCTCCGACGCGGCCTCCATCCCCGACTTCGGCATCGTGTGCAAAGGCATGTGGCAGGGCAAGGAAGTGCTGGGCATGCGCCTCACCTGGGACAAACGCTACATCACCCTGGGCCCGATCTGCACCGTGCTCGGGCTTGCCTTCCGCCTGCACGACCCGGAGCACCTGCTCGGTGATAAGGAGGACCTAGGCATCACCTGCGCCCTGGTGCCGACCGACACCCCCGGAGTGAACATCGGCCGGCGCCATTTCCCGCTCAACGCGGTATTCCAAAATGGCCCGAATTCGGGCAAGGACGTGTTCATGCCGCTGGACTGGATTATCGGCGGGACGCAAATGGCCGGCCAGGGCTGGCGCATGCTCATGGAATGCCTCGCCGCCGGCCGCGCGATCTCGCTCCCCTCGTCGAATGTCGGCATGACCAAGATCGCCGCGCGCGCGACCGGCGCCTACGCGCGCGTGCGCAGCCAGTTCAAGACCGCGATCGGCAAGTTCGAAGGCATCGAGGAG
>Ga0080064_1002198_pt1 | contig 34418 bp, 37 predicted proteins | sample Subgrocontami54m_FD_69260 | JGI IMG/M metagenome (GOLD analysis project Ga0080064, IMG submission 69260) | Subsurface groundwater microbial communities from S. Glens Falls, New York, USA - GMW46 contaminated, 5.4 m (SPADES assembly) (version 2) ...
AGGTGATGCCGGTGCTGGTGCGGGCGCTGCTTCGTGGGGAGAGCGTCGCGATCCTCATGGATCAAAACACCACCTGGAAAGAGGGGGTCTTTGTCGATTTCTTTGGTATGCAGGCCTGCACGGCCCTTGCGCCCGCTCTCCTGGCCCTCAGAACCGACGCATCGGTTCTTCCTGCCGCCATCATACGGTGCGGGCGGGACCGGCACACTGTTATTGTGGAGAAAGAGATTCCCTTAATCAGGACCGGGCGCATGAAGGCAGACGTCATTGCCAACACCGCCTCTTTCACCAAGGCCATCGAAGTGTTCATCCGGAGGGAGCCGGACCAGTGGCTCTGGGTCCATCGCAGATGGAAAACGCAACCACGTGCCACATGCCACGTGCCAGGAAGCTCCGAGTCTAGAACCCTGAACCTGGTACCTGAAACCTGGAACTGCGAAGCGGCCCTCGGCCCTCGGCCCCCGGCACAATGAGTGTGGCGACACTTCGCATCAGGCGGACCTTCGAACCAGACCGGCTTCGATCCATCCTGGTCGTAAGCCCTAATTGGTTGGGCGACGCGGTCCTCGCTCTGCCTGCGCTCGCTAACCTTCGCCGCTCCTTTCCTGAAGCAAGAATCTCACTCCTCGTGCGCCAGTGGCTTAGCCAGCTGTTTCGATCCTTACCGTTCATCGACGAGCTCGTTGAGTTGCCAAGCAGGGGTGAGCTGATATGGGCGGCGACAGCGTTGCGGCAACGAGACTTTGAATTGGCCCTGCTCTTGCCGAACAGCTTCCGGACAGCGCTGATCAGTCGGCTGGCAGGAATTCCGCACCGGGTCGGGTATGTGGCCGATGGACGGGGCCCCCTTTTGACGGTTGGGGTATGCCCCTCTGGCGGGACGGCGCTGCATCAGGCAGACTCCTACCTTGGCCTGCTCCGATCGCTTAAGTGGGATGCGTGGTCTCGCCCGACAGAGTGTCTGCTTCCGCCGGGAAGTGACGCGGAAGTAGAGAAGCTGCTCACCGACTCGGGTCTCCCCTCTCACACCCTGTTCATTGGCATGACCCCCGGCGCTGCCTATGGGACGGCAAAGCGTTGGCCGACTGACCGGTTTGCCGCAGCCGCCGATCTTTTGATTGATCGCCTTGGAGCCACCGTCCTGTTATTCGGTTCACCGAGGGAAGCCTCATTAACAAGAGCCATCCGCGAGCGGATGCGCGGAGCTGCCATCGACTTCGGCGGCCGGACGACTCTTCCTGAATTATCCGGCCTGCTCAGTCGGTGCGCGCTGCTCCTCACGAACGATACGGGGGCCATGCATCTAGCCTCCGCCTTGGGGATCCCGTGCGTCGCCCTGTTCGGCCCGACGGATCCTCGCCGAACAGGTCCTCTCGGCTCTGGACATCAGGTTCTTCACGATCCGCCGGCCTGCAGCCCATGTCGCTACCGCGACTGCCCGATCGACCATCGATGCATGCAGACGCTGGACGTGGAGAGGGTTGTGGCCGCCGTGGAGGCTCTTCTCACACGATCAACCTCCACCACCGAGGAGAACGTCCGGCGGCGGCCCGCGGTCTTTCTGGACCGGGACGGTACCATCAACGAGGAGATCGGGCCGATCCAACGCCCAGACCTGATGAGACCGATTCCCGGGGCGGCAGAAGCGTTGAAACGCCTTGGCGAGGAAGGGTATCTGCGGATCGTGGTTAGCAACCAGGCGCGGGTGGCCCGAGGGGACGCAACGGAAGAGTTGGTTGAAGCGACCCATCAGCGGCTCCTGCAACTGCTCCGCGATGCGGGAGGCGAGATGGATGCCTTCTACTACTGCCCCCACCATCCTCGGGAAGGGTACTTCCCATACAGACGGGCCTGCCTGTGTCGCAAGCCTGCCCCCGGGTTGATTGAGCAGGCGGCCTTTGAGCAGCAGGTAGACATGGAGCGGTCGTACGTCGTGGGGGATAAGGTGAGCGATATGCTGCTGGCAGATCGGTTGGGCCTCCCTTCGGTGCTGGTACTGACCGGCTACGGGCGCGAGTCGTTGGCTCGCCTTCATACGGCGGGAGGTCCAATGCCTGCCCATACGGCTAGAGATCTGCTGGGCGCCACCGAGTGGATTGTGCAACGGAGCGGCCGGGGATGAGCGCCGTATCTTCAAGCGGCGCTGTGCCGATGGAGCAGGTCCAGCGCATCCTCATCATTAAGCCGAGCTCCCTCGGCGATGTGGTGAATGCGCTCCCGTTCCTTAGCTCGCTCAGGCAGCGGTACCCTGATCGGCACATCGCATGGCTGGTGGAGGAGGAGGCGGCAGATCTGCTGCTGGGTCACCCCTTGCTGGATCGGATCATCGTTTCAGGCCGCAGGCGATGGGGACGGGAGGTACGGACCCTCTTCCGCGGGTCGAAGGCGCTACGAGAGATCGCTGCGCTCATCGCTGATCTCCGTCATGGCCGGTATGACCTTGTTGTCGATTTACAGGGACTGCTGAAGAGCGCCCTCACGGTGGTCTGTACCGGCGCGCGATATCGGGTCGGTCTCGCGGGGGCTCGCGAGGGGAGCGAGCGCGTATTGACTCACGTGGTGCCGCTTCCACCCGGACCGCTGCATGCCGTGGACCGGTACCTGGAAGCCGCCAGGTTTTTGGGAGCAGACCCACTATCGAAAGCGTTCGTGTTCCCTTCCCGACCCGAGGACGGGGCGAGGGCTGAGGCGCTCCTGGCTGAGGCCGACGTGACGCCGGATAATCCGGTGATCGCCCTGAATCCTCAGGCGCGTTGGCGGACGAAACTCTGGGGAGAGGAGCGATTCGCGTGTTTGGGGGAGGCGCTGGCACGCCGGCATGGGGCCAGGATCCTTGTGATCGGGTCCTCCTCGGACCTTCCATCGGCCAGGCGTCTAGCAAGCCACATGAATCCAGTCCCGTTCGTGGCGGCGGGTCGGACAGACCTAAAGGTCCTGATCGCCCTCCTGAAGCGGATCGACCTTCTGGTGACGGTGGATTCCGGTCCCATGCACTTGGCAGCAGCGCTCGGAACCCCACTTGTCGCGCTCTTTGGCGCAACCGATCCACGCCTCATCGGTCCCTACGGAGGCGATGGGGTCGTGCTCCGTGTCCCCCTTCCCTGCAGTCCCTGCTCAAAGCGGCGGTGCCAGATTGAAGCGGATCGTTTATGTATGCGCTCGATCTCTATTGAGGAGGTGACGGAAGCCGCCTCCGCTCTCCTGGCCACAAGCCCAACATGTCGAATAGGCCGCGATCTCTCGTAACCGTGGCCGTAGGGTTTATGGTATCCCACCGGTATGAGCGGCTGCTCGATGAGGGACATGAGGTCGTTGGCCTCGATGCCTTCATCGATTTCTGCCCGCGTACCCAAAAGGAGGCTAATCTGGTTGGCCTCCGCGGTTCTAAGAGGGCCGTGAGGGACTGACGATGATTCGATGGGCAGCCGTGGCCGGCTCGTTCTACCCTGGTACCCCAGAGCGGTTGAGGGCGCAGGTCGCCGATCTGATCACAGGGGGCCTCCCGAAGGTGCGCGCCATCGGGGCGGTCGTCCCCCACACCGGCTTGAGGCAGGGGTAGCGATTATGACCTACGGGAAATGGGAGACTCCCCCTGGACAGGTTCCCATCGACACAGACCTGGCAAGGATCATCCTGTAGAATTCGCAGACGATTGAGGAGGATCATCTGGCGCACCAGCGCGAGCACTCGATTGAGGTCCAGCTCCCTCTGCTCCAGGAGTTTGGCCTCCCCTTCTCTTTTGTACCGATCTGCCTGTTCAGCAGTGAATACGCCGCCTGTCAGGACGTCGGGCTGGCGGTGGCCGAGGCGGTTGCACGGTCGGATCGATCGGTGCTGATGGTGAGCAGCACCGATATGAGTCATTACATTGGCCAGGAACAGGCCAAGGCAAAGGATCAACAGGCGACCGACGCCATCCTGGCCTGTGACCCAGAACGGCTGCATCAGGTCGTAAGGCGGGAGGGGATTACCGTGTGCGAATTTCACCTAACGACCGCACTGCTGATCGCGGCGAAAGAGCTTGGGGCCACGTTGGCCGAGCTGGTCAGCTACGCCACCTCCGCCAATGTCACCAAGGATTACTCCGGCGTGGTCGGGTACGCCGGGCTGATTGTGAGATGAGCACAGAGTTACGGCTCCACCCAGATCCGGCCATCCGGATCCTCAATGATTTCACCGATCAGGGCCGAGGCCGGTGTCTCACGTTCCCGCAGGCGCTGAATCAGGGCCGTAGTTCTGTCCTTCGGTACCGCGATCAGGAGGCCACCGGAGGTCTGGGCATCGCACAAGATAAGCTGGGCCTCTTGCCGAATCTCTGGATTCCAGACAATGGCCCCTTGCAGTGATTCATGGTTGCGTCGCGTACCGCCGGGGCAGATTCCCTCTTGGATCAGTTCCCACGTCTCAGAAAGAACGGGAACCTTTGAGAGCGACACCCGCGCTCCCACCTTGCTCCCCGCAGTCATCTCGTGCAGGTGACCGAGAAGCCCGAAACCTGTGACATCCGTACAGGCGTGTGCGCCCACCGACACCATGGCCTCCGATGCGTCTTTATTCAGCGCGGCCATCAGCGCGATGGCGGCATCGATGGCTGGCTGCGCGACCTTGCTCCGCTTGATTCCCGTGGTAATGATCCCGATGCCGAGAGGCTTGGTCAGCACCAGATCATCCCCGATGAGGGCGGTCGAGTTTTTGAAGATCTTCATAGGGTCGATCAGCCCGGTGACGACGAGGCCATATTTTGGTTCCGGGTCATCGGTACTGTGCCCTCCGATAATTGAGGCTCCAGCTTCGCGAACCTTGTCGGCACCGCCACGAAGGATCTCCTCCAGGATACTCAGCGGCAGTGACCCGACTGGAAAACCGACGATGTTGAGAGCGAACAGTGGAGTGGCGCCCATAGCATAGATGTCGCTCAGAGAGTTAGCGGCAGCGATCAGGCCACAGCTATAGGGGTCGTCCACTACGGGTGTGATGTAGTCTACGGTCTGGACGATCGCCTGCCCACTGTCCAGTTGGTAGACAGCGGCATCATCGGAGGTCTCCGCCCCCACAAGGATGTTAGGGTCGTTAAATCGTGGAAGCCGGCCCAGCACCTGGGCCAGATCAGCAGGGCTGATCTTGCACGCTCAACCCGCCCCATGCGACAAGGACGTGAGCCGAATCTGTTGATCACTCATCATTGATCTCCTCAAGGCACTACTGGAAGGTTTCTGGCCCGCAGGCCGGATGGTCCTTTTTGTCCCTCGATCTGTTTGCATGCTGGACTCGCGCAATCCGCATGAGACGCTGGACCGCTGCGGCGCTAAGAAGTCCGATCAGGACTCCCCAGAGCGCTCCGCCCAGCACATCGAACGGATAATGCGAGCCTACATAGATCCGGGAATACCCAACCAGAGCGGCTGCAGGGAAACAGAGCAACCCTGCTCGTGAGTAATTATAGGAGAGAAACGTAGCCAAGGCAAACATGTTGCTGGCATGGTTTGAAGGAAAAGAGAATGAACGGGCACGCAAGCAGGCAGCTGCGTTGAGGACGCCACACGGTCTGCTCCGTTGGAACAGATCTCTCAGGAGCGTGCTGGTTCCATCGGCCAGTAGAATCACAGCGATGGCGGAAACGACTATGATACGATCTTGTTTTGGACGGAAGAGCAACACATAAATAAGTAGAGCGGCCACCGGAAGGGCGAAGTTCCATTTATTGCTGACGAACGGCATCAGGAGATCGAAGAACTGGTTCCGCAGGCTTCCGTTAATCAGGCGGAATCCGGCTTCATCCCACTCGCGCAGTCTCTCTAGCCACGGCAGAACAGACATAGTTGGCTCCGCGGTTTACGGGTCCATCTGGCGCTGCGAGTGACCGACTAGAAACGCGATTCCACCCAACCCGCTACAGAGGGCTGTGACAGCGAACCATAGTAAGGATAGGCTGATTGCGCCAGCCGAATCCAGGCCGACCTTGGAGAAGAAGTAGACGGAGCTGCCCTCACGGAGACCCAGGCCCGCGATAGAGATTGGCAGCATCGAGATTACGCTGATCAACGGGACAAATAGAAAAAAATAGCGGAGGGGGACGGACAGGTTGAGCGCCCGTGAGATCAGGTAGAAGATCGTGATGACCAGCGACTGCAAGATCAACGAGAGCCCCAGCGCGAGCAGGAGGGTCCGTCGGTGGGTCCAGTACTGTTGGACCGCCTCGTACAGCCTATGGACTGCGTCGTGGAACCGCCCAAAACCCACGCCATGAAGCAGCCTGAAGAACAGCGCCTGGAGCCTATCGCTCAGCAAACCGGCGACGATGCCGATGACCCCTGTAGCCGCCACGACAACCAACCATACAACGACAGGGTCGTTCAGATAGGCGTAGGCAGGGATCATGGCGATGCAGGCGATGATGACCAGGGCGACAAAGCCCGAGAGACGTTCGACGAGAATAGAGGCCAGCGAGGCTTCGTCTTGCCGGGTCATCTGGAAGACCCGATAGCCACGGACCACATCGCCGCCGATAGCGGTGGGGAGCATCAGGTTAAAGAACATTCCCTCGAAGTACAGCAGGGTCAGCCGCCAGAATGAAAGGTTGATCTTTTCTGCCAGCAACAGGCATCTCCAGCGAATGATACTGAGCATCTGGACAAGGATGTAGAGAAAGATGGAGGCGAAAAAGATGGGAAAGCGCAGGGAACGAAAGAGCGTCCCAAGGGCGTTTAGATCGGTTCTGGCCAAGAGGAAAGACAGCAGCGCCAGGCTGCAAGCGAGCTTCAGCCAAAACTGCCAGATCTTGGCTACGGACCTATTGGCCGGTTTCAGCATCTATCCCTCCGGCCTTGACCCCATGGATCGTTCGCTTGACCATGTAGATCGGTTTGCCCTGCGTTTCGTGATAGACCCGTGCCACCATTTCGCCGAGCAGGCCCATACCCACCAGTTGCACCCCCAGAATCAGGAGGAGGACCGCTAGCAGCAAGAGTGGCCGCCCGCCGATAGGCTGACCCATGCGCAGTTTGAGGCTGGCCAGGTAAAGGACGGTAAGCGTCCGATCGGTGCTGCCATCATCCACCCTTTGCTGTAGTAGCTCCAGTCCAGTCTCTTCGACCAGGTCCAATAGTGCGCCTCGTCTGGCGCCAGATTGAAGTGGCCTGAGTTGATGAACCAGAGGTGAAAGGTGGTGACGAGACCAAGGAAGAAGAGGAGCAACAGCGACGCCTGCCGGCAACTCGCCGGGTACGCCCAATTCGTGAACGATTCCCTGGAGCAAGGGGTCTGTGATAAGGGGAGTTCAGGAGCGGCGCTCTTGGAGTGTACGATCTTTTTCCTCCACTTCGGAGGCCAAGGCCTCCTTGAATGATTGCAGCTTATGCTGGAGGGCCTCGTCCGACAGCGCCAGAATTCGCGCGGCCAGGATGCCGGCGTTCCTCGCCCCCGCCTCGCCGATGGCCATGGTTGCGACAGGAACCCCCCCGGGCATCTGGACGACGGAGAGAAGCGCGTCCAGTCCCTTCAGTGAGCTCGAGGCCAGTGGAACCCCGATGACCGGCAGAGTGGTCTGGCCTGCAATGACGCCCGCGAGGTGAGCCGCGGCGCCGGCGCCGGCGATGATCACCTTGATCCCTCGCGCCTCGGCTTGGCGGGTATAGTGTAGCGTGGCGTCAAGGGAGCGATGGGCGGAGCAGATTTTGAGCTCGAACGGGATCCCGAACCGCTCCAGCGCCTTAGCGGTGAGTTCCATGACTGCCAGATCGGAGTCGCTGCCCATGACGATCCCGACTACGGGCTGCGTTGCCATACTGTTATGAGTGGTCAACTATCGCTCCTTCCACTTATTCTTCTTCTATCCCGACTACGGGCTGCGTTGCCATACTGTTATGAGGCCTTGGCGAGGGCGCGAACGCCGATGTCAGTCCGGTAGTGCGCGCCCTCCCAATGGATCTTCTTCACCGCCCGGTAGGTGGTGGCGATCGCCCCCTGGATATCTCGCCCGAGGCCGGTGACACCCAGAACCCGTCCGCCGCCGGTGAGGATCTGACCTTTCGTGCGGCTTGTCCCGGCGTGGAAGATCATGACGCCAGGCTCGGCAGCCGCTTCCTCAAGCCCGGCGATCAGAGCGCCCTGGTCGTACGGGCCGGGATAGCCTCTTGATGCCATGACCACGCAGACACTCGCGTCCGGCCTCCAGTCGATTGTCTGGTCCCGCAGTCGGCCGTCTACGACCGCCTCCAGCAGTGGGACCAGGTCAGACTTCATCCGCAGGAGCAGCGGCTGCGCTTCGGGATCGCCGAACCTGGCGTTGAACTCGAGCACCTTGATCTCGCCCTCCCTGATCATCAGGCCGGCATAGAGGACGCCTTTGTACGGTCGCCCTTCGGCCGCCATCCCTTTGACGGTCGGGATCATGACCTGTTCCATGACCTGCTGATGGATCGGCTCGGTGATGGCCCGCGCGGGAGAGTAGGCGCCCATGCCGCCGGTATTGGGGCCCTGGTCGTCATTAAACACGCGCTTATGATCCTGGGATGATGCCAGCGGCAAGACGGCGTCTCCGTCAGTCAACACCTGGAAGGAGACTTCCTCTCCCTCCAGGTACTCCTCGATTACGATCCGCTCACCGGCGTCGCCGAAGAGACGCTCTTCCATGATCTTCTTGACCGCATCCAGGGCCACGGACAACTCGAAGCAGACGATGGCCCCCTTTCCAGCCGCCAGGCCATCGGCCTTCACGACCAGGGGGACACCGATCTCCTGGATGTATCGCTTGGCCTCCTCTGCCCGGTCGAATGACTGGAAGAAGCCGGTGGGGATATGGTACTTCTTCATGAAGCTCTTGGCGAAGACCTTGCTTCCCTCAACGAGGGCAGCATCCTTCCGGGGTCCGAAGATGCGAAGTCCGCGGCGCTCGAATTCATCCACGATCCCAAGCGTGAGCGGACCTTCTGGTCCCACGACGCTGAGGTCGATCCGTTTCCGCTCGGCGAAATCTGCCAGCAGGCGGATGTCGGAGGCGCTGATCTCCACGCACTCGGCGACCTCACTCATCCCGGCGCTTCCTGGCGCGACCCAGACCTTGGCTACTTTTTGGCTCTGAGCGATCTTCCACGCGAGGGCGTGTTCTCTGCCCCCTGAGCCGATCACGAGAACTTGCATAGTTCCTGTCCGTCTCTTCATGGCCCAGGTATCAATGCCGGAAGTGTCGAATACCGGTGAAGACCATCGCGATGCCGGCCTCATCCGCTGCCTGGATCACCTCGGCATCACGGATGGAGCCGCCCGGCTGGATGACCGCGGTCACACCCGCCTCGGCCGCCACATCCACTCCGTCCCGAAATGGAAAGAACGCATCTGACGCCAGGACCGTTCCCTTGGTGGAGGAGACGGCCTTCATCACGGCTAGTCGGCAGGCATCGACCCGGCTCATCTGTCCGGCACCGATCCCTACTGTGGCACAGTCGTTTGTCAGGACGATCGCGTTTGACTTTACGTGTTTAGCCACCTTCCAGGCAAACCGAATAGCTCGCATTTCGGCATCGGTAGGCTCGCGGCGGGTCATCACGCGGAGAGTGTCGGGGTCCAGATCGATCTGGTCACGTTCCTGTACCAACATCCCGCCGACGATCGGCCGCAGATCTCGGGCCGCTCGATCAGAGGGCGTTGTTCCTGGCCAGGGCTCGATCAGTAAGAGCCGAAGGGCCTTCTTCTCTTTCAGGATGGCGAGTGCATCCTCATGGTATCCCGGCGCAACAACCGCCTCTACAAAGGTGGCCGCGAGCTCGCGCGCGGTTTCGGCATCCACCGGGCGGTTAAGCCCAAGGACCCCGCCGTAGGCCGAGGTCGGATCTGCGGCCAGGGCACGCTGATACGCCTCACTCAGCCGGGAACCGATACCGACGCCACAGGGATTCGTATGTTTCACGACGACGGTGGCAGGTTCATCGAATTCGTTAGCCAAGGCAAAGGCTGCGTCAAGGTCCAGGAGGTTGTTGAACGAGAGTTCCTTCCCCTGAAGCTGCTTTGCTCCCGCCACGGAAGGTTCACTTGCGAGGGCGTCGCAATACAGGGCGGCCTGCTGGTGCGGGTTTTCGCCGTAACGGAGTTGCTTTACCTTGACCAGGCGAAGATCGAGGAGATCGGGGAGTACGGGTTCATCCGCCTTACCACATTGCTGCTCCAGATACGCGGCAATCAGCGCGTCGTAACGAGCGACGTGCGCGAAGGCCTTTGTCGCTAAATGTAACCGACAGGTCCGCGATAGGCAGCCCTGCTCTTGCTGCAGTGTTGTGCTAACCGTAGCGTAATCAGCCGGATCAACGACGATCGCAACATCCTCGAAATTCTTTGCAGCGGCTCGGATGAGGCTTGGTCCGCCGATATCGATCTGCTCGATGGCCTCCTCCAGCGTAGCGCCGCTCTTGGAGACAGTGGCCTCGAAGGGGTACAGGTTGATGACCACGAGGTCGATGGGTAGGATACCGTGCTCGTGCAGTTGCCGCTGGTGCTCGGGGTCGCGTTGCCTCGCCAAGATGCCGGCATGAATCCTCGGGTGGAGCGTTTTGACTCGCCCGTCTAGCATTTCAGGGAAGCCTGTGATGTCGGCCACATCTACCACCGGGATGTTGGCTTCCCGCAGGGCGCGAGCCGTTCCGCCGGTGGAGATGATCTCGATGGACAGACTATGCAGAGCCGACGCCAGTTCAATCAGCCCAGCCTTATCGGAGACGCTGACCAAGGCTCGTCGAACGTGTACTAACCCCTTCTCGCTTGCAAGTCCGGTTGACATCATCATGGGTTCATCGCTCCCCAGGCCCGCTTGTCGTGCGCCTGAGAGGTCTTGGTCTCATGGCAGAGCACCCGACGGCCGCGAATCTCCAACCGCCCTTCGGCGAAGAGTTGGATCGCCCGCGGATAGATCTGGTGTTCATAAGCGAGGATCCGGGCCGAGAGGATCTCTTCGGTGTCATCGTCTAGCACCGGGACCACCGCCTGGATGATGATAGGGCCGGTATCGACTCCATCGTCCACAAAGTGGACGGTGCAGCCGGAAAACTTCAGCCCGTATTGCAGCGCCTTATATTGGGCATGCAGGCCAGGAAAGGCAGGGAGGAGCGCGGGGTGAATGTTCATGATTCTGTTGTTATACGCCTCGACAAAGGGAGGACTCAGCAGGCGCATGTAGCCTGCCAGGCAGACCAACTCCACCTCGCGCTTTCGCAGCAGGTCGAGAACGGCCGCATCGAAGTCTTTACTCGTACGGCGCAGAGATGGGTCGATGAAGGCTGCTTCGATTCCATGTCGGCGACCCCGTTCGAGGGCGTAGGCCTCTGCCACGTCGCTGATGACGAGGGCGATAACCGCATCGATCTGACCGCCCTCACAGGCATCGATGATCGCTTGCAGGTTACTTCCTCGACCGGAGGCCAGTACGCCAAGCCTGAGCCGTCTCTGCATACCCTCTCGACTCCTCATTCACCCAGCATTCTTCCTATGTATCATGTCTGGCTGTGTCCGGACTCTGATCGCCGGTGTGCATGACTCAGCTTTCACGGGGTAATTCTGCCTTGGAAGGATACATCAGCGGGCTCTGCACACGTTACGAAGGTACGTTCATGGCGATGCCCAACCCACCAGCACATAGAGATCGACAGGTCGAAGCGAAGATAGCAGAAGGAGAAGAATTGGGCAAGAGAATTATAGCGACTTATGGCGACTTGCTAAAAGTGAGTAGTTGTCTAATTTCCCTGTCTAAATCCGAGGTTACAAAAAATTCTTGACATGGTTCTTCGCTGAAGCTATAACTACAAAGTAACTCAATCGACTTACTCGGTATTTACTAGGTGATTCGAAATGAAGGTATCCACGAAGGGCGACTACGCGACACGAGCCATGCAAGATCTGGCTCTCCATTATGAGAAGGGGCCGATTCAGATTGAAGAGATCGCCAAACGACAACATCTCCCCGTACGTTACTTGGAACAGATCCTGTTGAGCCTCAAGCGAGCCGGCTTTCTCGAAAGCAAGCGGGGAGTCAGCGGGGGCTACTACCTGGCAAAGCACCCCAGAGAAATTACGGTCGGGGCCATCATCAGGGCCATGGAGGGTCCGATCATTCCTATCTTCTGCGTTGGGAGTGGGCCGCGAGAGATCTGCATTGAAGAGCCTCACTGCTGCCTCCGAGATATCTGGGCTGACGTGCGCGATGCTGTGGTGAAGATTGTGGACCACACCACGCTTGAGGACCTCAGCCGACAGAACCGTGCGAAACAGGAGCTAGAGGGGGTAAGCTACCAGATCTAACCCGTCTGGGCTGCCTGAAGGTTAAATACGTAGATGCCACGGTTAGCGCGAAACGTCCTGGAGCTGATAGGCGATACCCCGCTGGTCCAGTTACAGCGAATACCGCGGCCTGGATCGGCCCGGATTCTTGGAAAGCTGGAGTCGCTTAATCCGGGTGGAAGCGTGAAGGATCGGATCGCCTTGGCGATGATCGAGGAGGCAGAGCGGAGCGGGCGTCTGAAGTCTGGTGACACGATCGTCGAGCCGACCTCCGGCAATACCGGAATCGGGCTGGCGATGGTGGCGGCTGTCAAAGGATACCGTCTGATCCTGACGATGCCGGAGGATATGAGCGCGGAGCGGCGGAAGTTGGTCGGTCGGTTCGGGGCCGAGGTGATCCTGACCCCTGCCATCGAGGGGATGAGCGGCGCAGTCTATGCAGCAGAATCTCTCGTAGCGCAAAATCCTGGTTACTTCATGCCGCAACAGTTTGTGAATCCGGCTAACCCGACGATCCACCGTCTCACCACGGCGCAAGAGATTCTGAAAGCGACTGATGGACAGATCGATGCTTTTGTGGTCGGCGTCGGGACTGGCGGGACGATTACCGGGGTGGGTGAGGTGCTGAAAAGGGAAGTCCCTGGCGTTCAGGTGGTCGCGGTGGAACCGGCCAGATCCCCCGTGTTACAGGGAGGCAGGGCTAGGCCGCATGGCATCCAGGGAATTGGCGCGAGCTTTGTCCCTGGTGTGCTGAACATGCAAGTGATTGATGAGATTATCGCTGTTGAGGACGAGGATGCCTATCGGATGGCCTCTCGCCTGGCCAGAGAGGAGGGCCTCCTGGTGGGGATCTCAGCCGGGGCCAACGTTTTTGCCTCGACAGTGGTTGCCGAACGGCTTGGAACCGGAAGGGTTGTGGTGACAATCCTCCCCGACACAGGAGAGCGGTACCTGTCGGTCCCATTCTGACCAATAAGGGAGCGAACGCATGGATGGCTATCGTGGTGAGAAGACCTCTCAGGGGATGACATTACCGGAAGGTGACCGTAGGGTGGCGATCCGTGTCTACATCCCGACTCCGTATCGAAGACTGACGCAGAATCAGCCCGTCGTCGAGGGGCACGGGGACGATCTGGTAGAGCTTCTAGAGGATCTGGAGAGGCGTTTTCCAGGCATTCGCGGACATGTCTTCGATGGAGTTGGGAAGGTCCACCGTCATATCAATGTCTATGTGAATAACGTGGCCGTTGAGGAACTTGGAGGGAGGCGGACCGCGCTCAAGAACGGGGACGAGGTGATCTTGATCCCGGCTATGGCTGGGGGGGCCGTACCGTTCAGTGAAGAGCAGATTCGTCGCTACAGTCGCCACATCATCCTCCCTGAGGTAGGCGGTAAAGGGCAGCGCAAGCTTCTGAACAGCTCGGCCCTACTCGTGGGGGCGGGTGGTCTGGGTTCCCCTGCGGCCCTCTACCTGGCTGCTGCCGGCGTCGGTCGCCTCGGCATCATCGACGCCGACGTTGTGGACCTGAGTAACCTGCAACGCCAGATCCTCCACCACGTGGATGATGTGGGACGACCAAAGGTCGTCTCTGCGGTTGAGGCGATTGCCCAGATCAATCCGGACGTAAAGGTAGAGCCGTTTCAAGCGGTCCTCTCCTCGGCGAACGCGAAGGAGGTCATCAGTCAGTATGACCTGGTGGTGAATGGCTGCGACAATTTTCCGACCCGATACCTGGTCAACGACGCCTGTGTACTCCTGAAGAAACCCCTCGTGGATGGGAGTATCTTCAAGTTCGAAGGCCAGGTGACCGTCTTCGCTCCAGGGCAGGGCTGCTATCGCTGCCTGTACCCCGCGCCCCCGCCCCCAGGGCTGGTCCCGAGTTGCCAGGAGGCCGGCGTGCTGGGCGTGCTATGCGGTATTATTGGGAGCCTCCAGGCGATCGAGGCGATCAAGCTGCTGATCGGGATCGGCGATTCTCTGGCCGGGCGGCTCCTTTTCTTCGATTCGCTGGGGATGGAGTTTCGGCAGGTCAAGGTGCGGCGTGACCTGAACTGTCCGGTCTGTGGCGATCATCCCACTATTACCGACCTGATCGATTACCATGAGTTCTGCGGAGTTCCCGGCGGTGGTCACTGAGGCCGCGACCGGCGCAGCCATGATCCGAATGATGGGCCTGGGCCTCGTCGTTGGGGTGGCCTTCGGGTACGCCTTGCAGCGCGGTCGCTTCTGCATGAACTCTACGTTCCGCGATATCCTGCTGGCGCGGGATCTCACCCTGCTACGGGCCTACATCCTGGCTCTTTTGATTCAGATGGTCGGGGTCAGGGCGATGGCGACGTTGGGCCTGTTCGGGTTGGGCATCACACCCTTTTTCTGGGTGGCCACGCTGTTCGGTGGATTCGTCTTTGGCCTCGGTATGGCTTTTTCGGGCGGGTGAGCGAGCGGGAGCACTTACCGGTCAGGTGAGGGAATGGTGGGTTCGATTATTGCGCTGCTCGGTTTTATATTTGGGATCACCATGACGAATGACGGCGTATTCGAGCCGGTGCGAGTCGTCTTGCGGAGTTGGGTGGTTGAGATCGACGGGCAGCCTGCAACGCTGGATCGCCTCTTGGGCGTGAATCCATGGATACTGGTTGTAACCTTCGTCATGGTTGGCGGTTGGTGGCTGCTGAAAAGCCCGGCCGGCGGCTACCAGAGAGGGTGGAGTTGGACAAGGAGCGGCGCCACCATTGGTCTGATAGCCACGGCTGCCTGGCCGATCTCAGCCCTGACCGGAAGGGAGTACGGTCTCTCGATCACCGAGCCGATCAGAACGATCTCGGGGTTCCTGTTCACCGGTGAGACCTCCCTGCTCACCTGGGGGAGTTTTATGTGGGTGGGGCTCATCGCGGGCGCCTACGTGGCGGCGCGGTCACATGGAGAATTTGCCTGGCGCGCCCCTGGCGCTCAGCGTCTTCTCCAAGCACTCGGGGGTGGTCTGCTGATGGGCGTGGGAGCTGGCATTGCGGGTGGATGCAACATCGGCCATGGGCTGACTGGAGTTCCACTCTTTGGATTGAGCAGCGTGACGGCGACACTCAGCATTATCTTTGGAGTCTGGGTCGGAGCCTATCTATTGTTTGGTAGCGTTGCGTTTGAGCGTGGGACGCGAAACGCCCAGCGGGCGTAGAGTCTTCCGAACGGGGTGGCAATCGTAAAATCATGGGGGCAGCGATGACGAAGTACTCCCTTGATGTGACTGGAGAGATTTGTCCATATCCTTTGATGTTGACTAAGCAGAAAATGGGGAAGCTTACAGCCGGTGATCAACTAGTGGTCATTGTCGATTACGCGAAATCGGTCGAAGATATCCCCAGATGGGCGAAGGAGGAAGGGTATGCGGTCCTCGCCATTTCGGAAGTTGGCAGAACTCAATGGGAAATCGTCCTGGAAAAGGGCCAACCTGCAGTAGTGGAGGAGGGGAAATGAGTGGGGCGCCTGAGCAGATAGCCGAGTCCCTTGATCTAAAGGGGGAGGTATGCCCCTACACGTTTGTGAAGACCAAATTGGCGCTGGACGAGCTACAAAGCGGTCAGGCGCTGAGAATCATCGTGGATAACCCTGGCTCCGCTGAGAACGTTCCCAGGAGCCTACGCAGTGAAGGGCATATAGTTGCGGATGCGACGAAGTTGAATGACACTGACTGGGCGATCACGATAATAAAGGCCTGACCCGTAAGGTGAAGGTGGGCCGGGGACGAGAAGGCCGACAAAGAGGACATGGATGAAATCAGTCGATATTCTTGATGCGATCGGGCACACGCCGCTGATCGAACTGCCGCGGATGAGTCCCAAGAAAGAGGTTCGGATCTTCGCCAAGCTGGAGGGAGTGAACCCGACCGGCAGCTTGAAGGATCGAATAGCGAAGTACATGATCGAGCAGGCCGAGCGGAGTGGCGAACTGACGAAGGACAAAACGATTCTGGAGCCAACGAGCGGCAATACCGGCATCGCCCTGGCCATGATCGGGCGGAGGAAAGGGTACAAGGTCAAGGCGGTGATCCCGGAAAACGCCACTCCGGAGAGACGTCAACTCCTTGAGATCTTCGGCGCCGAGTTGATCTATTCTGATGGGACGAAAGGGAGCAACGGGGCTATTGAGTTGGCTCAAAAGCTTGTGGCGCAGGATCCAACCCTCTACATGCCCTTTCAGTACGGTAATCCGGCCAATCCTCTGGCCCATTACGAAACGACCGGGGTGGAGATCCTGAACGACCTCCCGGAGGTTGATGTCCTTGTGGCCGGCCTTGGGACCGGCGGAACCCTGATGGGCGTGGGGAGACGGCTGAAGGAGTGTAACCCCAAGACCAAGGTCATTGCCGTGGAGCCGAATCCGGGCGACCTGGTCCAGGGGCTTCGCAGCTTGGAGGAGGGTTTCATCCCACCGATCCTTGACACCAGTCTCTTGGACGGCAAAATCATGGTCGATTCCCGCTGCGCCTTTGCCGCCACCAAAGATCTGACCAACAAGGAAGGGATCTTTGCGGGCGTGTCCTCTGGAGCTGTCGTTCATGTGGCGATCCGGACGGCGCATCGAATGGAGAAGGGCAACATCGTGGTAATCCTCTGCGATGGCGGGTGGAAGTATGTGAGTCTGGGTGTCTGGCACAAGGAGTTTCCCGCGCTGGGCGAGAACATGTACAGTCACCTCTGGTGGTAGGATGGTCCTTACGCAACCGGGGCTGAACGAAATCTTCGCCCATGCCGAAGAGGGGTATCCTGACGAGGCCTGCGGGATCGTTATAGGGAAGCCAGGCGATCCGAGTACGAACATTGTCCGCAGATGCGCGAATCTGGCGAACCAGTATCAGCAGGACGATCCAATTCGTTATCCTAGAGATGCAAGGACCGCCTATATCATGGACCCAAAGGACCTTCTACAGATTCAGAGCGAAGCTGATGCCAAAGGTCTTGAGTTTGTCCTTATCTACCATTCACACCCCGATCATGAAGCCTACTTCTCTGAGACCGATCGAGATCTGGCGCTGTTCGACGGTGAACCGCTGTGGCCTCAGCTACACTATCTTGTAGTGTCAGTGAAAAATGGAAAAGTGGTGTACTTCAAAGCATTCAGGTGGGACGCGATCGAAAAACAGTTTGCAGAAGAACCATCTGCTGTCTTTGAGCGGGGCTAGCTTCTTTTTTAGGGTTTCTTGAGGGAGTGAGAAGTGGTGTGCAGAGCCTCCGAAGCCGAGATGGATGACCGTGCGATGAATGGAAGCAAGGGGCATGATGAGCCTTGACACCGGGCAAATCACGCTCATAGGCATCACCCTCTTTGCGGCCGCCGTCAATGGGGCGCTAGGGTATGGGTTTTCATCGCTGACCGTCCCGGTTGCCCTCATCTTTTATTCTAACAGGATCTTGAACCCCGCCTTGGTGTTGGTGGAGGTGGCCCTTAATAGCTACGTGCTGCTCGTCAATCGCAGGAGCATCCGGAAGATCTGGAAGAGGGTGTTGCCGATAGTGTGTGGCCTTATCCCGGGTATCATCGTGGGGAGCTACGCCCTCTCGATGACGAGCCCGGAATGGCTCAAGCTGATCACGTATCTCGTCGTGCTACCCTTGATCCTGCTGCAGGCTGCCGGGGTAAGAAGGCCGATTCGGTCAGAACGGCTCATTGGTCTCCCGTTCGGTGCTGGCGTCGGCGTCTGCTATTCAGTGACGACTATTTCTGGTCCTCCGTTGGCGCTCCTGTTTAACAACCAGGGCTTTGTCAAAGGTGAGTTTCGAGCCGCCTTGGGGCTGATCAGAGTGGTCGAATCAACCGTGACAGCGACCGCGTATTACTTCCTGGGAGTGTACACTACAGCGAGTACGGGGCTCCTGTCATCGATCGTTCCGAGTGTCGCGATCGGGATACCGATAGGGGCCTATATCATCAGACGCATGAATGCTGAAACGTTCAGAAGAATCTGCATGAGCTTCGATGCCTGGGTGGTGGGCTTTGGATTATCCAAGGTGTTGATCGAGCTGGGGTTGATCGCAAGCCCACGTGCATACAGTGTCTGGCTGGGCGTTGTCATGATCGATCTCTTTTTACTCTACGGCTTCTTCACGAGGGGTCCGGAGATCCCGGCGGCCGCCTTGGCTGTCGATGCCCCTGACGGTGGTTCAGGGCTCATGCATTAAAAAACGCCGGCCGTAACCCAGGATGATCTGTCTGCATGAGTGTATCTCCCGGTAGCTGGCGAGCGGTGAATGATGGGGAGGGCAATAATGAATGATGCGAACGAACGAGGGAGGGTCGAGCAGCCTCTCAGCGCCAATATGCCGTCCTGGGCTAGCGAGGAGGAGATCGACACCTTCGATCAGTTCGTCCAAAGGTTCTGGAATGGGGAGATCTCACCCGATGAGTTCAAGCGGTTCCGCCTGCAGAACGGGATCTATGGGCAGCGGCAGGAAGGGGAACAGATGTTCCGGATCAAGATCCCGTGGGGCGGTCTCAGCGCGGCTCAACTGGAGTTGCTCGCCGAGCTGGCGGCGAAGGCCCCGAAGGGGGTAGGTCACGTGACTACCCGCCAGAACATCCAGTTCCACTTCATCAAGCTCGAGCAGGTGACAGGGCTGATGAGGAGCCTGGCCTCGGTCGGGCTGACGACCCGAGAGGCCTGCGGGAACACTGTTCGCACCGTCACGGTCGGGTACTGCGCCGGGGTCTGCCCTCAAGAACTGTTCGACGTCACGCCGTATGCCGCGACGATTACGCGATTTCTCCTGCGCAATCCGATGAACCAGAACCTACCCAGGAAGTTTAAAATCGCGTTCTCCGGCTGCCCTGACGACCTTGGTCTCACCCCCATCCATGATATCGGGGCCCGTGCCGCGCTCCGATCTGCAGCAGGAAAGGAGGAGCGGGGCTTTCAGCTTTATGTCGGCGGCGGCCTAGGCCCCACGCCACGCCTCGCGGAGTTGCTCGAGGAGTTCACGCCGGCGGATCGGCTTCTACCGACAGTGGCCGCCATCGTGCGCGTGTTCGACCGCCTTGGTAACCGTGACGATCGGCACAAGGCCAGGATGAAGTTCCTGCTGAACAAGCTGGGGATCGAGCAGTTTCGAGTACTGGTGTTCCAGGAGCGGACCGGCCTCGAGTCAACAATGGCCGGACAGTTCCCCCCTCTTATCATTTGGGAGGAGGCCCCGCCTCATCGTGCATCGCCCGTTTCGACGGGTCCCCCCATAGAGTCGGACGATCCCGCTTACCGGCGGTGGCGGGCCACCAATGTGCTGAAGCAAAAGCAGGCCGGGTACATGATGGTTCATGTCCGCCTCGAGCTGGGGGACGTCACGTCGGTGCAGCTACGAACTCTTGCCTTCGCGACGTGTGAGTTCGGCGATGGCACGGTCCGCAGCACAAGCCAGCAGAACTTTGCCCTCAGGTGGATTCCCTCCGAGCGTCTCCCTGCGCTCTACCGGTTGCTCCACGCTGTCGGTCTGGCTGCCCCGTCGGCTGAACGGCTGGCAGATATCACCGCTTGTCCAGGTGCTGATACCTGCCAGCTCGGGATCACCTCCTCTCGCGGCTTAGCGGCTGCCCTGGGAGCCCTCTCCGATGATGAACTGAGGGATCTGGCGGATGAGGCGGGGATTCGGATGAAGATCTCTGCCTGCCCAAACTCTTGTGGCCAGCACCACCTTGCGAATATCGGGTTTTATGGCGGCGCAAAAAAGTTCAACGGCCAGCAGGTACCGACCTACGAGATGTTGCTGGGTGCGAGGTTGGCGCCAGGCCAGGCGCAATACGGCAAGCCGGTGGCACGGATCCCGGCAAAGAATATCCCGGGCGCGGTGGAGGCGGTCCTCCGTCTGTATCAGAAAGAGCGACAGGATGGCGAATCGTTCAACAGCTTTCTGGATCGCTATGGGTTGGAGTCGGTGAAGATAGTCCTGACGCCGTTTACAGACCTGCCGCCGGCCTCTGAGGCGCCGGATCACTATCTCGACTATAACGCTGAAGAGGCGTTTTCCGTCCAGACCGGGCCGGGCGAGTGCGCCGCGTAATCATCGGATCAAGAGAGTGCCGAAGTGGGTTGGGAAGGTCGGCATGAACAATGAGAGGAGATGGAATGAGGAGACAGATCGTCAAGCTGGTCCCATGGATAACTGGGCTAGCCTTGGTAGTAGGGGTCACGTGGATCGGCCAGGCCCACGCATACGAAGCGTGGGTGACGAATCAGGAAGACCATACCGTCACCGTGATCGATACCGAGACTAATACGGTCCTCGACACGATCACTCCGGGCGGCAAGAAGCCCCATAACGTCGCCTTTTCGCCTGATGGCGCCCATGCCTTTGTCGCGAATGTGGCGTCCAACGACGTGAACATGATTGAGACAAAAACGAGAAAGGTGGTCGCGACATTTCCCGCCGGGACCAGGGCGCATGGCCTTGCCGTCGCCCCCGATGGCAAGCAGCTCTGGGTGACGAACCCGGGGTCAAACGATGTGACAGTCATTGATCTTCAACTCCGGCAAACGATCGACACGATCCCAGTCGGGAAAGCCCCCGCGCTCGTAGTCTTTGATCCGAAAGGCACGAGAGCCTTTGTCAGCAACGGGGGATCCGGAGACCTTTCTGTGATCGATGCGAAGAGCCGGAAGATCATTACCACCATCGAGGCAGGCAAAGGCGCCATGGGAACAGATATCACATGGGACGGAAAGCTCCTGCTGGTTACAGCGGGGGATGTCGATCGAATCGACGTGATCGATGCGATGAGTCATCATGTCAAGACGAGGATTCCGCGTGAGGGCGAACCGCATGGCCTTGTACTGTCGCCTGATGGGAAGCGGGCATACGTTGTGAGCCGCAAGGCGAATGTGGTGTCGGTAGTCGATTGCAAGCAGTTAAATATTATAAAAGATATTCCAGTAGGCAAGCGGATCGACATCATCACGATCACGCCGGATGGCCGTCGCCTCTACGTGACCAGCCGTGACACCAATACCGTGATCGCCATCGATACACTGACGGAGAAGGTTGTCGCTGAGATTCCGGTAGGAAAAGACCCTCACGGGATCGCTGTACTTCCTGCGAGCCATCACTAAGATTACTAAGATACAGACATCCCCCCTCTCCCCCCTTTTGTAAAGGGGGGAGAGGGGGGATGTCAAGAGGGGAACAGGAGACTTTCGAAGTAGTGACATGGTCGCAATCTCGCGTGTAACTGCGCGAATTATTTCACGTGCGTTGACATATTCCAATAAGGAGGAATGATGGAAAGAGCATCGGGAATTCAGAGCATTGATAGAGGAAGTCGGGCGCTCTCGGCGGAGAGCATCGTCGAACTGAACGAGCGGTTCCGGGCGGCCGGGCCTGAGGTGGTGCTTCGGTGGGCGATCGACACCTTCGCCCCCAAGCTGGCGCTCGCCAGCAGTTTTGGGGCTGAAGATATGGTGCTGATCGATATGTTGTCGAAGTTTGACCCACCGACCACGATTTTCACCCTGGACACCGGTCGGTTGCATGAGGAGACGTACGACGTCATGGAGCGGACTCGAGAACGATATAAGGTTGCGATTGAGAGCTACTTCCCGGGGCGAGATGCCGTAGAGGCCCTGGAGCGGGAGCGCGGGTTTTATTCCTTCCGGCAGAGTATCGAGGAACGGAAGTTCTGTTGTCGCATTCGAAAGGTGGAGCCGCTCGGTCGGGCGCTGCTGAGCGTTGATGCGTGGATCACCGGGCTCCGGCGGGAGCAGGCAGCGACCCGCACCGGCATCGACGCCGTCGAGATTGATGCGAGTCATGGCTCAATCGTTAAGATCAATCCGCTCGTCGATTGGACCGAGTCGCAGGTCTGGGCGTATATCCGAGAGCACGATGTGCCCTACAACGCTCTTCATGACCAGGGGTTTCCCAGCATCGGCTGCGCGCCATGCACGAGGGCTATCAAGCCGGGCGAGGATGTGCGGGCGGGACGATGGTGGTGGGAAAACCCGGAGACCAAGGAGTGCGGGCTGCATCTGGAGAGCGGACACGGCGATCATGGCGCACGCGGCTAAAGCGAGGGGTACGATGTCGACAGGAGAGCACACGATGCAGGAATCGATTGAATCGCCTGAGGCAGAGGCGCTGGCGTCGATCCTCCCCCATGGCGGGCGGCTCGTCTCTCGGATACTTACAGGAGAGGCCAGGGCCGACGCGATAGGTAGGGCGCAGGATCTCCCCGCGATTTCCTTGAACGCGAGGGCCGTATCCGACGTGGAATGCCTGGCCACCGGCGTCTTTAGCCCGCTCGAAGGGTTTATGGATCGGGGTGACTACGAGGGGGTGGTCAATGAGATGCGCCTGAAGAACGGCATCCTGTGGACGCTTCCGATCACCTTGGCCGCGCCCAAAGAGGAAGCGGCCAGGCTACGGGAGGGGGGTGAGGTGGCATTGCTGGACTCGGACGGTGAGCTGCTTGGCCTCCTCTCGGTGCAGGAGATCTTCCCCTACGACAAGCGCGCGGAGGCGTGTCTGGTGTACGCTACAGAAGAGACGCGCCATCCGGGTGTGCAGTACCTATATCAGCGGGGCGAGCTCTTGGTGGGCGGGTCGATCAGTATGGTTCGCCCTCCGTCGTTACCGGGGTTCGAAGACTATTACTGCGTGCCGGCTGAGACGCGGCGACGGTTCAAGGAGCGTGGATGGCAGACCGTGGTTGGGTTTCAGACTCGCAACCCGATTCATCGGTCGCACGAGTACATCCAGAAATGCGCGTTAGAGTTGATGGACGGCCTGCTGATCCACCCGCTGGTCGGTCGGACGAAGCTCGACGATGTCCCGTCAGAAATCCGCCTTCGATGCTATCGTGCGCTTGAGGAGTGCTACTTCCCGAAGGAGCGCGTCATGCTGAGCGTCTTCCCTGGCGCCATGCGATATGCGGGGCCGCGTGAAGCGGTCTTCCATGCCCTGGTGCGCAAGAACTATGGATGTACTCACTTCATCGTCGGGCGGGACCCCGCGGGGGTAGGCGGCTTCTATCATCCGTACGCCGCCCGTGACCTCTTCCTGCGGCTGTCACGCGACGAATTGGACATCACTCCGCTCTTCTTCGATGAGGCGTTCTTCTGCCGTCGCTGCGATGGGATGGCCTCGTCCAAGACCTGCCCGCATGAGGCGTCCGAGCGGGTGACGCTGAGTGGCACGCGCGTTCGTGAACTCCTTCGGAGCGGTGAGGCGCTACCAGAAGAATTTACGCGGCCAGAGGTCTCCGAGATCCTGGCGGAATGGATGCAGGGTGAATGATCAGCTCTTTGGCGGCTTCGGTAGGCGGATGGTAGGGTAGTTGGCCGTCAACCAGTGGCCAATCCCCCCCGGGACGTTGCCGGCCCTTGGAAAGCCGTGGTGAAGCAGGATGCTGGCCGCCGTGCTGCTGCGCACACCTTCTTCGCAGATCAGGACGATGTGTCTACGCTGATCGAGCCTGTAAGCCTGCTGCCAGATCTCTGCGAGCGAGATGAGCAGCGAGCCTTTGATATAGCCCAGCTCCCACTCGAACGGCTCCCGCACGTCGATCAGCATCAGTTCATCGTTCGGAGCGTTCAGGCGTTGCCAGAGATCTGCGACAGGCACTTGTGACAGTCGGGCCAGCGGCAATCCTGCGTGGTCCCACGCCTCGGTGCCTCCAGTGACGATTCCCTGGAGAGGATTTTGCTCCACCCGCTGGAGCGCATCAGCCGCGGCCTCAGCAACACCCTCCTCGTCGGAGAGGAGTACAATCGAGGGACCGAGTGGGATCGCGGTCGCGACGCGCTCAGGGAGACTTTTGCGACTGAAGACGACGTTGATACTTCCCGGAATATGGCGTGACGCGAACTCCTTGTGCGGGCGCAGATCGATCAGCAGCACGCCAGCGCCCAATGCGCTCTTTACCTGACGTGGCGTCAACGTCGGTATCTCGGTTGGCATCGCGCTCACGCTGGGTGAGGGAAGCATATCTTGCGCATCGTGCCTTACCTACGTGTGAAGCTTCTCCTGTATGGAGTATACTCTGACTACGCTTGTCAATACCATTACTGTATGGAGCGGTACACCGGCTGTTTCGCGACCAAGTAGAGGGATCCCTCTGAGGGGTGTCTTGGAGCTTTACAGTCCAGTTGAAACCCTTTATACTTCACTGAGCACGAAGGGTTCAAGTGGAATGTGGTCGATTATGTATCACCCAAGATCTAAGATCTAAGATCGATCTCCGAAAGACGCAATGGCGAAAAAACGCGTGCACTTAACGTTTACCGGTAAGCTGGCCGAGGAGCCGATCCTGTGGCAGCTTAGTCAGACGTTCGACTTGGTCTTCAATATTCGTCAGGCCGACTTTACCGAGGGAATCGGGTGGATCATGGCTGAGATCGAGGGAGACCCTCAGCCGCTTGAGAATGGGATCACGTGGCTGGAGGATCATGGTGTTCATGTGGCGCCAATCGAGCAGGACGTCGTCTCTTGAGGAGATCGAGGTCTCGATTGTTGCGTGACAGGGAAAAGTTGCCTTGATTAGATAGCTGCGATTCACCTTTTCATCCAGAGTGGCTGAGGGACTGGCCCTGCGAAGCCACGGCAACCGGTCTGCGGCATGTTCTGGTAGACAGTGGTGCCAACTTCTACATCCCAGATACAGGGCGGGATGAGAGATGAGAAGGATGGCGTCGATTCTGACAGCCCCTTCTCGCATCCCTGAGAAGGGGCTTTTTCATTGTTTCATTTCGGTGAAGGGACTATGTGATGCCAAAACGGATGATCACACTTATCTACCCACAGGCACTGATCAAGGAGCCCGTGATCTATCGTCTTGCGCGGGAATTTAAGCTCATTCCTAATGTTCGTCGGGCACGGGTGACGGAACAGGCAGGCGAGGTTATGCTGGAGCTGGACGGTGAAGAGGAATCGTTGAATAAGGGAATTGCCTACCTGGCTGGTTTAGGAATCAGGGTGGAGCCGACTCCGGAGAAGGGACGCTGAGATGGCGCAGGTGAAGGGGTTGAAGTGCAGGGAGTGCGGCAGACCATATCCCGCTGATCCCCTGCATGTCTGTGAGTTCTGTTTCGGGCCTCTCGAGGTCGATTATGATTACGACGCGCTTCGCGGCACGCTGACCAGAAAGGCAATCGAGGCCGGACCACCCAGTATCTGGCGATACAAGGCGCTGCTGCCGATCGAGGGGGAGCCCGTGGTCGGGAGACATTGCGGGATGACTCCCCTCGTAAGGGCTAAGAACCTGGCGCGCGCGTTAGGCATGCGGGAGGTCTATGTCAAGAACGATACCGTGAGCCATCCTACTTTTTCATTTAAGGACCGGGTAGTGGCGGTGGCAGTGACCAAGGCCGTGGAGTTTGGCTTCAAGGTGGTGGCCTGTGCCTCCACCGGCAACCTGGCAAACTCGGTGGCGGCCCACGCCGCCGAAGGGGGGCTTCGAAGCTTCGTCTTTGTGCCGTCCGACCTGGAGCAGGGCAAGGTGCTGGGCACCCTGATCTACAACCCGAAGCTGGTGGCCGTGGACGGCAACTACGATGAGGTCAACCGTCTGTGCAGTGAGATCGCCGATAAATACGGATGGGCCTTTGTCAACATTAATATCCGGCCTTACTACGCCGAGGGTTCTAAGACCTTTGGGTACGAGATCGCAGAGCAGCTTGGCTGGCGTGCGCCCCAGCACATCGTTGTGCCGGCCGCGGGGGGTTCCCTGGTCACGAAGATCTTGAAGGGACTCAAGGAGTTCGATCGACTCGGCCTCTTGAGTGGCGGCTGCGCCACGCGGATGCATGTAGCCCAGGCGGAAGGGTGTGGCCCCATCGTGACCGCTATCAAGGCGAACAGTGAGATCATCAAGCCGGTCAAGCCAAAGACAATCGCCAAGTCGCTCGCCATCGGGAACCCGGCAGACGGCTACTACGCCTACAAGGTCGTCAAGGAAAGCGGTGGCCATGGGGAACATGCCACGGACGAAGAGATTGTGGAAGGGATGAAGCTGTTGGCCAGCACCGAAGGGATCTTTTCCGAGACCGCCGGCGGGGTGACGGTAGCGGCGGCCAAACGGCTGATCGAGCAGGGGCGAATCCCCAGGGACGAAAGCCTGGTCCTCTGTATCACCGGCAACGGGTTGAAGACCCAGGAGGCGGTCGCCTCATCACTGAAGGTTCGGCTGCACATCAAACCGACCCTTCGAGCGTTTGATGAAGCGATGGTCTCTCATGGAATCGACGTTACGTCGAGAACAATGGACTGAAACACGAAAACACGAGAACGAAGATGGCGAGCTATCATCGAAAGGAGCAGACCGATGGGTGTGAAAGTACGCATCCCGACCCCTCTACGAGGTTTGACTAGTGGCCAAGGGGAGGTGGAGGGGCAGGGGAACTCTATTAATGAGCTGATCGAGAATCTGGAACAGTCGTATGCTGGCCTGAGGGAGAGGCTCTACGATGACTCCGGCAGCGTCCGTCGCTTCATCAATATCTATGTGAATGAGGAAGACATCCGATTTTTGCAGGGGATCTCGACGCCGCTCAAGCCAGGCGATCTTGTGTCCATCGTTCCGGCCATCGCTGGTGGTTGCTGATTGGTGTCTTGATCAAACTAGAGACAAAGCGCGGTTGAGGCGAGGAAGCCTTACTTCGAAGTCCGATCGAACCGCTTGACAATCTCAGCGCTCAGATCGAGGTTCTTGTCAAAATACAAGATACCAGGTCGCTGCGCCTCCAAGATGACGGAAAAACCTTTTTCGGAGGCGTAGGCTTTCAGGATGAGATCGATCTGACTGGCAAGTTTCGTGACGCTCTCAGTCTCGGCATTTCTCAGATCCTCCGTCTTATCTTCGAGGAGGCGTTGAAAGGCTGCTTTGTCGTGCTCTAGCGTTGCAGCACGCTGCTGCCGTTCCGCAGGAGTGAGTCGAGACGTTGCCGCCTCAAGATCCTTCTGGCGCGCGAGCAGCTTTGCCTCCTCAGCCTTCATCTCTTTCTTCAGCTTCTCGGCTAGTTTCTCCAGCCGAGCCTTGGCGGTCTTGCCGGCCTTGGACCCAAGGGCTACCTCCCGGAAGTCCAGTATACCAATCTTTAGAGGTTCTCGGCCGGATGCTGCCAACGGAACGGTGAGGACGAGGCCGGCGCTCAGACAGGCGATGGAGCACATGGCAAAGAAACCCGCAATATCTGACCTTGTTGTCATTGTTTCCTCTCGTGGCGAAGCTCTTCCAACCGCTGCTTCAGGCTGTCCGCTGCCTGCTTCGCCTTGGCCTGCAAGGCAGGAGATCCTTCCTGAGCAATAGATGCCGTCAGTTCTTCCCAGTGGGAAGCGTAGAGGTGTGAAATATCAGTCAGTCGCCTTACCAATGCCTCGCCAATCGGATCGGGATTGCCGCGCTCCTGATAGGTGACGCCTGTTGAATCGAATTGGAAGTACTCCACCCAGTGGAGATCTCCCTTATGCCAATGCAATCGAAGGAGCTGGGCCTGGCAGCGCCGGTTCACCATCTCCATCCGCAAAAGGTCGGTGGCCTCGAGGTCTGCCGGTTCCCGTTGTAACTCTGGGGCCAGGGTGATCTCATGCGCCTGGCGCCAGCTCATACCGACCGTAAGCTGATCGTACATGGTGGCATAGGGGAGCGGCGCTTGATAGTCAGCGGCCCGGCTGACTCCAGGGCACGCGAGCATCAGCATGGCGGAAAAGGCAAGTGGCAAGAAGGTGCGCTTCATTTCGTGCTCCTGTGAACGGAAGCGTGCATCATGGTCACTCAACCTGTGAGACCCAACCCGATACTGGATTGCGGGTTCAAGACCAGGACAGACTCCATCATCGAAGATCCAACACCCGTGATCGGTCAGAGGCCTTGGATCGTGGATTCAAGGGAGGAGGGAGGGGTCTTGAGGATGCGGTGACGACATCGGCGCTCGCTGCGACAAGGGGGCGGTCTGGAGCCGGCGGTCGGTCTGCTCAAAGATGAGAGACGGCCACCAGGTGGACCAGGTCCAGACGCCCGCCAAATCGCCTTGGGTCAGGACTTCCACCTGCGATTGTTCGGCCCCCATATCCCGGACAGCGACGTAAACGATCTCCCCCAGGCTCTGTTCTCGGTACGCAGTGGAGAAGTACGTAAGGCGCGGATTTGAATGACTCGGCACCAGATCAGTCGGAAAGAAGTTGAGGTCTCGAAGCGCCTGGTTCACGACCACGAGAGTTTCCGTGGCAGGGCGCGGGTAGGATTTGACCGCTCGGTCCTCGCCGAGGAGACCTGCGCAGCCCGCCATCGCCAGGAAGAGCAACAACGTCAGACATTGTCGGTAGCTTCGGTAGCTCATAGCGTATCCTTTGGCCCGCTTAGGTCGCGCGCTTGAGAACTACGGCGATCTCGCCCTGGATCCGCTCGGAGGCGGGGCGATCACCGAAAGTTCCGACACGAACCCGAATAGATGTCGTATCTCTCGTGATCGGTAAGACGGTGACCGTGACGGACGTGCCGTCTAATTCTGCTCCAACTGCCTTTGCGCTGATCTGGTCTTTCTGCGTTTCTGAGACGGCGACATGCATCGTTCTTAAGGCGTGGAGCGTCGCGTCCCACACCGTGTTGTAAGGAGCGGCGTGGACCTGTTCCAGCTCACCCCTGGCATAGGTGGTCCCGGCTACGCCTCCGGTCGCGCCCACACCCATGAGGATCATGGGGCACCCTTGGAGAGCCCCGGCCAGTACCAGGAGGAGCATGAGGGCGATCCGTTGAGACACAACAACACGCCTCATTGTCCTTCTCCCCCTGCGTCTCCGTCTGCACCGTCTCGCTTGGCCAGCCACCAGGCCAGCAGGATCGTCACTGCCATCAACATAGGCGTGATGCCGTATGCGAGGGCAACGATCACGATCTGTCGCATGCCTGTCTTCCCACCAAGGGTGATCTACAGACTATGCGGCACTTGCTACCGGGCTTGTCGCCAAGGATAGTCTGGTCTCCAGGCCGGCGTGCTCTCGAACGAGCTCCTGAGGCAGGCCGAAATTCACCTCCTCCTTGATCGATTCGATCTCCTCGATGTCGGTCACGCCCAACTCTTTGAAATAGCTGACGACCCCCTGGACCAGGTGCTCGGGGGCTGAGGCGCCCGCTGTGACCCCAATGACCCGCGTACCCTCAAGCCACGCGGGATTGATCTCGCTGACATCATCAATCAGGTGGGCCCGAACCCCCACTCCTTTGGCGACCTCGATCAACCGCTTGGAATTCGAGCTGTTCTGTGAGCCCAGGGCCAGAATCAGGTCAACACGTGAGGCTAGCTCTTTCAGCGCAGTCTGCCGATTCTGGGTCGCGTAGCAGATGTCTTCCTTGGACGGAAAGGCCAGCGCCGGAAACTTCCGTCTGAGAGCTTCGACGATCCCCGTAGTGTCATCCAGGCTAAGCGTGGTTTGCGTGATGACCGCCACTTTGGTGGGATCGGGAACGTTTAGCTCCTCCAACTGCTCCACTGACCCGATCACGGTGATGGCGTCCGGTGCTTCTCCCGTTGTCCCGATCACCTCATCGTGTCCTTTATGGCCGACCAGGATGATCGAGTGGCCTTCCCTGGCGAACTTACTCGCCTCGTTGTGGACCTTGGTGACCAAGGGACAGGTGGCATCGATGACCTTTAACCGTTTGGCAGCGGCCTGGGCACGCACCTCCGGTGAGACCCCGTGGGCGCTATAAATAACGAGTGCGCCATCGGGAACCTCGTCCAGGTCATCAACGAAGATCGCCCCCTTCTTCCGGAGCTCATCCACGACGTGCCGGTTATGAACGATCTCCTTCCGGACATACACCGGCTCGTCGTACAGATCGAGGGCGATCTTGACCACATCGATGGCGCGGTCCACTCCAGCGCAGAACCCTCTCGGCGTGGCGAGGATTAGTTTTTCGACGGTCACCACCATACCTCGCGACGCATATAGCTTCCTTCCTTAGAAAACCCTATTTGCCAAATCCCCCCGCGGCCCCCCCTTTGCTAAAGGGGGGTTGGGGGGTTTTCGTACGCCGTAGTACGCCCGCGCCTCATGGAGTGTTACCATCAGTTGATATGGAGCATAGCCATAGCAGGTATCATAGCAGGGGAGAGCCACGCTGTCAAAACGTCACCTTCTCCCAAGCATAGCGATTGACAGCGCAACCCGTTCATCGGCCTGTCATTCCATATCCGTAGGGGCGGGGTTGATCCCCGCCCGTTGATCGGGAGGGCGTGAAGCCCTCCCCTCCATCTCCTGGTGCATGCCCTCCGCCAGGATCGCGATTCTTTTACTTTTGAGCCTCATTGAAATCTCCTGAAGTGGCGCGCAGACGTACCAAGTGACCTACGCAACGGTATCACCATAGCCCGCTTGCGCCATGTCTGTCAAGGGGATCGCAACTCCCGTTTTACTGAACAATTAGAGGGTGACAGAATCGTTGAACTATCATACCAAAAATTATGTATTGACAGTGAGTGAGGAGGTTTGTAACCTTTCGGCATATTATGACGACGTTACACAATTGAGAGAGGGACGATGAGAGACTCCATATTCAGGCGGTTCACGCTCCTAAGCGTTTTGATCGCTTTCGCCGCCCTGATCCCTCTGGCAGCCTTTGGTCTCTATACCATGCAAGTGGCATCGGACCACCTCATGCGAGAGACCGTAGAGAAGCTTCAGCGGAGCGTGTTGGACGATGCGGACAAGATCAAGCGCGTCTTCGACATAGCCCAAGGCGACCTCCCCATCCTGAGCCAACTTCCCGCGGTGCGGGAGCTGGTACGGGCCAAAGCCGGTACAAACCTGAGAGAGATTGAACTCGCGAGGACGGTGGTAGAGCAAGTCTTTCTGACCTTCTCGAGGAACCGGAAGGTTTACAACCAGCTTCGCTATCTCGATGAGCATGGCCGGGAGGTGGTCCGGGTGGACTACGACGGAACCCATCCACCCCGGCTTATCCCGTGGGAAAGCTTACGGGAGACGCTGCAGCGCGACTACTTTTCCGAGACCATGAAACTAGGGCCAAGTCAAGTCTACATCTCCCCGCCGGACTTAAACCGAGAGCGTGATGAGATTGAAGTCCCACACCGCCCCGTCATCCGTTACGCCACGCCCCTCTTCGATGACGCGGGGCATCGGCGCGGGATCGTGATCATCAACCTGATGGCGGGCCCTCTCCTCGAGGCGCTATATCAGGAGGGAAAAGCCGCCCGGAAGGTCGTGTATACCGTCGACCAGGAGGGGTTCTACCTCCTGCACCCCGATCCGGCGAAGCTGTGGGGTGGTCCCCGCGATCTGAACACGGGGGAACGCCTCCAACGGGACTTCCCCACCCTCGCCAGCCAGATCCTCTCTCGACAAGCTGGAGCGGTGGTCGCGGGGGAATACGTCATCACCTCTCAGCCGCTCGCCCTCAGCGCGAGCCGCTCAGGCCTCTCCCTTGTCCTCGTCGAGCTGATGCCCACAGGCGTCGTCCTGGCGGCTATTGCGGACTTTCGCCTGTATCTGCTGATCCTGCTCATGGGGGTGGGCGCCGTGGCTGTCGGGGGTGCCGTCTTGATAGGGGAAAAACTCACTCGTCCCATCGTAGACTTAGCGACGGCCGCCACTCAGATCCAGCAGGGTGATCTGGACGCCAGGGTTGAAGCCGGTGGGTCCCACGAGATCGCGGTGCTGGGTGAAACGTTCAATCGCATGGCGGAAGGTCTGGCCCAATCCCGCAGCCAGATCGAGAGGCAACTGAGAGAGCTTACGGCCCGCCAGCGGGTGACCGAGAGCATCCTCCGCTCCCCAGACCTGACCAAGCGGCTGAGCATCGCCCTTAAGGAGATCCTCTCTCTGATCGGGCCAACCATCAAGGGGGCTTTCTACCTGGTGGAGGATGGCAGACTGGTGCTCAAGGTCGAGGAAGGCTTTTCCCAGACCTTCCTGGCCCTGGGCCGGGACGTACCGCGGGAGGCCTGTCCGTGGGTCGGGGCGCCCACCGAGGCGTGCATCCCATGGGAAGGGACCGATCCCATTACGGAGGCGCTGCGACAGGAGGGGGTGATGGCCTGGACCAGCCTGCCCCTCGTGGTGGACGAGAAGCTGGAGGGCTTCCTGCTCCTGGCTGATAGCCGGGCAAAGATCGTGGAAGAGGACACGTTGCATACCCTGAGGGCGATGGTCGACCAGGTGGCTGTGGCGCTCCACGATGCCAGACTGTACACCGAGAACCGGGAGCGGCTGGCGCGGCTGACCACCCTTCGGGAGATCGACCGGGCCATCGCCGCCCAGCTCTCCTTAGAAGAGGTGATCAGCGTGGTGCTCGAGCGGGTGCATTCCCACGTGAAGGCTGACGCGGTGGGGCTGAGCCTGATCGACTGGGAGAAGAAGCGGACTACCCTCGCCCATCTTCGCCTGCCGGGGGGAGTGGATATCCGAGGCGAGGCCTTTACGCTGGGCGAGAGCCTGCTGGAGGTTCTAGGCGTGCGCTTACAGCCGGTCATCATTTATGACCTGTTGGGCGATCCTCGAGTCATTAACCATCGAGGGATCATTCGCCAGTACGGCCTCAAGTCGTATCTGGGCGTACCCCTCATTGTGCAGGGCCAGGCCATAGGCGTGCTCCACGTGTGTACCACGACCCCCCACCGCTTTGCAGCCGGCGAGGTGGATTTCTTCGCGACCATGGCCGGGCAGGCGGCCATCTCCGTCCAGAACGCCCGTATGTACGAGATGGCGGTACGCCGGGGCGAGGCGCTGGCCGCCTTAACCCACAGCACCATCACCCTTGCCCAATCTGGTCCGGATCCGGAGGCGATCTCTGCAACGCTGGAGAGCGTCAGCCGGGCGACGGGAGCCAGCCGGAGTGCCTGGCTGGCGCACGACGAGGCCGCACGGCTCCTCCACGTGGAGGCATCGGTCGGCTTTGCAGCGGAGGTGCTCCACCAAGCTGAACAAGCGCTCACGATGTCCCTCTCTGACCCCTGGGCGCCGGCTATTGCCGCCGTCGAAGGCCGGTCTTTCTATCTCAAGCAGACTGTCGGCAGCCCGTTCTGGCCGGTCTTCGATCCGGATGTGCGTTCCGCTTACTGCGCTCCACTGACTTGCAGTGGCCAGCTGTATGGTATGCTTGTGCTGCTCTCGGAAGAGGAGGATGGCTTTGGATCGGAGGAGTTGTCGTTGGCCAACACCTTCGCCCTTTACGCTGGCGCCGCCTTAGCCAATGGCCATCTCTATAGGGAGCTCCAGCAGGCGGCCCGTCAGCTCGAGGCCAAGGTTGAGGACCGGACCCGCGACCTTCAGGCCGCAAATGTGCAGCTCCAGGAGGCGACGCGCCAGGCTGAAGTGGCCTCCCGACACAAGTCGGAGTTCCTGGCCAACATGTCCCACGAATTCCGGACCCCGCTGAACGGGATCCTCGGCTTCTCTGAGCTCCTGAAAGACCCGACCTTCGGGCCGCTCAACGAGAAGCAGGCCCGATACCTGGGCCATATCCACGTAAGCGGGAAGCACCTGCTTGCCCTCATCAACGACCTCCTTGACCTCTCCAAAATCGAGGCGGGTAAGTTCGAGCTCCGGCGCGAAACCTTCAACCTCGCCGAGATCCTCGAGACCGCCCTCAACACCATTCGCCCCCAGGCCGAGGCAAAAGGGCTCGCGCTCAGCCTCACTGTGGAGACCGCGCTGCCGCTGCTTACCGCCGATCCCCTCCGCCTCACGCAGATCCTGCACAACTTCCTCTCCAACGCCGTCAAGGCCACCCCTGAAGGCAGCCAGATCACGGTCACCGCACGTACAGTGCGGTGTGCGGAGTGCAGGCGGGGGTGTGCGGTGTCCCACGCCTCGGATACCCCCGAGGGGGTCGAGATCGCTGTGGCCGACACCGGGATCGGGATCACGGCGGAGGATATGCCCAAGCTCTTTCAGTCCTTTACCCAACTGGAACCCACCCTCGCCAAGCAGCGCCAGGGGACCGGGCTCGGCCTCGCGCTCGCCAAGCAGCTTATCGAGCTACACGGCGGCAGGATCTGGGCCGCCTCCGAGGGCGCAGGTCATGGGAGCACCTTCACGATCTGTCTCCCTCTTGTCACCCCCCCCCCCCCCCCCCCCCCCCACACCCCCGCCCCCCAACGCCCACCACAGCCCGCGCAAGAGGCGACGCCAAACCGGCGAGAGCGGCGAGCTCACGACGCAGCGGG
>Ga0080064_1002200_pt1 | contig 34404 bp, 38 predicted proteins | sample Subgrocontami54m_FD_69260 | JGI IMG/M metagenome (GOLD analysis project Ga0080064, IMG submission 69260) | Subsurface groundwater microbial communities from S. Glens Falls, New York, USA - GMW46 contaminated, 5.4 m (SPADES assembly) (version 2) ...
TTGTTCCGGCGTCGGCTCAAGTGCGGTCAGTGCCAGCACACCCTCATCGGAGAGACTCACAAGGGCTACGTTTACTACCGTTGCCAAACCAAACCCTGTCCAACTACTACGATCCGGGAAGAAGCGGTGGAATTGCGGGTATTAGACCGATTTCTGCAACTCTCCTTTTCGGACGACGAGCGCCGCTACCTTGACCGAAAGCTGAAGCACTTTCATGCGAACGAGGACCAGCAGCAGGAACAGACAATCAATGCCATTCAACTCAAGGTCCGACAACTCGATGACCGGGTTGCACGCCTGACCGATGCGTATATTGATCGGCTGATTGAGAAGGATCTTTTCGAGCAACGCAAAGGCGCGCTTCTTTCGGAGCGCAAGGACTTACAGGAAAAACTCTCAGACTGGAGTACTGGAAAGCTACAGATTTCGGAAGAGCTGGCACATTTTCTCGAACGCACCGGAGGCGCGTATTCTGCGTACAAAACAGCTAATGTGGAAGAAAAGCGAGATTTGGTGGATACCCTTACCTCGAACCGGCTGCTAAACGGAAAAATCCCCGAAGTTATGCTCTCTTTGCCCTTCAACCGAATTGCCGAACGACTCAAATGTTCAAATGGTGGCCCGTCTCGGGACATAGATCGAATCTGGCGACCACTGTTAAGTGAGTTAATAGCATTCTTCCGAACTGCTCCCTACGTTAGCCACAGCAGGACTGAAAACTTTGAATCTCGCTCAAGTTTTCCCTCCGCTGCCTGAGAGTTGCCTTCTGTCTTGAACATCTCTATTGTTCGGCTCATGGTCGATGACCAAGAGGACAATTTAGATGAACTCCGCAAGCTCTACCCTGATCTGTCCGATGAGGAGCTCCGTATCGTCCAAGACAACCTGGACCGGTACATCCGAGTCATGTGGCGGATTTACAAGCGGCTGAAGGCCGAGGGCAAGGACTGGCCGGACCCCGAAGAGTAAGCCTTAAGTGCCCTTGAACTTCTTTCAACGACGAGGCTGTTTTGGAAATGATTTGTTAAATTCATCTTTAATTTAACGTCGCTACCCCTTGCCTATTTAATTGGTTAATTTGTTCTCGATATGCAAAATATGATTTATTTTGTATTCGCAACTTTCTCTTCTCGGATGTTTTGGTGCTAGTTTTCAATCTGCGAACTACTTTGGCTTTGCGGGAAATGGTTTTGCTGCCGAATGAAAGCCTGTTCCTACCCAAATTAAGTCCCAAGTGCTCAATACCCTTTTCATAGGAATAAATGAACGTTTTGTCAGGATTCACCGGCAATTTTTGGTTGCGGTCGAAGTTCACAAGTAAATCTTCTATCTCTTTTTGCAAAGATTTCATAGTTTCTTCTGAAACTCTACTAGCAGAAATGCCAATGTCATCAACGAATATGGCAAGCCGCGGGTCGTGGTGCTTCAACGTTTTTTTGACAAGCCAATGTAGTTTCAAGAATATGTCCAAGTTGCACCAAGCTGCTAATCTGGTAGAAGTGGCAAATCCCCGAGCCAAAACGTTTTTATTATTACCTCTTCCTTTAGGGCCTTCTTCCACGCAGCATAGGCTTGCCAATAACATTGCTCCTTTTTTGCTACATTCGGCTTTGTTATGAAAAAAATGGAATATCCTATCTTCGGAGATTTGTTCAAAAAATCTGCCAATATCCAAAGCTAATAAAGTTCTTTCCCGTTGTTTTCCTAAAAGGTAATAAGCGGCGTCTATATGACTTTTGCCGGACACGCCCCCAAAAATGAAGCCTGGTATTAATTTATCGTGGGGCGTCAGTAGTTTTTTGTCTATTAATTTAAGAAGCCTGCCTAGAGGTTTCCCCTTAGCGTTTCTGACATATTTGTTTTTGTCCGGCTGGGAGTGCTTGCTGTCGCGCCAATAGTCATTAAAGTGGCTGACTACATCGTTGATTAGTTCCTGGGCTTGAGCTTGCGTTAGGTTAGATGTTGCAAGGCGCTTTGCGAGTTCGTTTTTGCTGCGAATGAATATTTTCGGGTACCTGTTTTGTGGGTTAGTAAGCATACTTTTTGAGATTTTTAGCCTTATTTTGAATAAGGTAAGTTTGCAGTCTCTCACCGAGCTTGATTAGCTGACTTTCAATGCCTGAAAGATTTCTCGAATCATTGACGTCAAAAATGAAAGGGGTGATGGAATTAGGGCTAACTTTCAGAGCTTCGGCGAGCCTTACTACGAAGTTTTTGGAAACTTCTTTCTGCCCGGTTTCAAGCATTGTGATTAAAACTTCCGACACGCCCAAAGCTGTTGCCAACTGGTCTTGAGTTAATTTGCTCTCTTCACGGATTCTTTTTAACAATTGAGGGAAAGTATACATTTGGGTGCGATTACGGGGTGGTTAGTCCAGGAAGTCTGAGAGGATGCAGATTATTTTGCAAATAATCTTCAGCACTCTCTTGACTGCTTTCATGGGTAACCACCCCTACGTACGGAAGGTCCAAATAAAAACTGATAAAGCTAGTAAGAGGCTGTTCCATAAGTTTAGGGTTAAATAATTAACAGGCTAAAAAATACGACTAGCGATTGCTTGCTTTCTCCCACGGTCAAGATTCCGACATAACCTTCCGTGAATAAAACCTAATGACCGTGGAAGTCATTAAGCAATCACCAGCGAGCGGAGCGAGCTGGCTCAGAGCAGTTTAATTTACTGTCTTATTTCTTGACTTGTATTAAGTCTTGAGCCGGCAGTACTGCCGGGTCTGAGTCTTGCCCGGGGCTGTAAGAACCGCCTCTGAGTCATGGCTTTACAGAGGGGGTGAGATATCCAAAGATATCTAAATATCATCGAAAATTGACCATTTTGTCTTTATTTGGTTATTAAAGTGCCATGTATTTTCAGTCTATACTTTTCGTATAGGTTTGTCAAATGGATTGCTCCCAGCCTATCAGTTCGAGTCTCCTTTGGGCTGTAGATAACTTTGCTCATGCAGAAAGAGTTGAGCATCAAAAAACCCGCATTTCCGCGGGAGATATGTCAAGTAGGGAAAAGTTGAATTAAAACCAACTTGGTGGCCCGACTCGGGACATAGATCGAACTTGGCAACCGTTGTTAAATGAGCTAGTGGACTTCTTTCGGACTGCTCCAATGCCCCACAGAGAGGCAAGCATTCAGAGCAACGCCGCGTAGCGCCACTCCGACAACTCGTTGTCTAACGTTTCCTTGGTGTGAACCGAGGGCGGCTTTGCTTATGGCTCGAGGTCGGATTACCTTAAGCATAGCCCACGGGCAGCGCTTGTCAATCACCTTGGCAGGGAAGTCTTTCCACGAAATAGAGACTGCCGAGTTGGACGGCGTCCGACTTTTCACGCCTTTTCAAATTGGCCTGTCAGCGCCATGATCCAACGGCTATGTTTGAAGACCGCTTTGCCGAATTCGCGTTGGAACTTTTGCGTGCTCTCCTTGTGGATGAGCTGTCCGGTCATGTCCGCCGAGGAATCACTCGATTGTTCGTAGCCCGCAAACCACACGATTTCCATCGGATCATCTGGAATATTCACCGGCACAACCGAAGCAGGCTCCTGCACAGGATATTCACAGAGCTGGATGACGATCTGTAGTTTTCCACAACTTTTCCCGCCTGTGCAGATTCCGGTGAATTGCTACAGTGATATCAAACCGCAGACCAGCATGGATTCACTCAAACAAAAACAAAACAACCTCGTTCTGTACCGAAGGAGGATGGGCTTTACCCAGAAGCAGGTCGCTGAACTGTTGGGCCAAGGGGACACGACAATGATTTCGCATTACGAGCACAGCCGCGCACTGCCACCGCTAACTGTAGCGCTGGGCTTAGAGATCATCTACCGTGTGCCCGTGGCGTTCCTTTTCCCTGGTATGTACGATGGACTCAAGCGGAAAATCCGTGAGCAGGAGGAAGGTCTTGCAGGCATCGGCCAGCGGCCTCTCTTTTGAAGCATTAGCAATTGCCCTCATGACCCACATCCTCGATAAGTTTATCCCGGTCGGAACCGTGTTTCGCCCCGAGACGGTTTCGGAGTTGTTTGCCCTCCGGCTGGCGCAGAAGCTCGGCGACGCTCCGGCGGCACGGCACTACCTTGCCCTCGCTGCCAACTACACTGAGGCGCAATTGTTATCCGCCTATCGGCGGACAGTGCGGGCTGCCGGCAACGGGGATCGCGGCAAGCGCTTTCACGTGGAACTGGAACGGATTCATTCGAACGGGAATCACGATCATTGCACTAGCCTGATTTCAATACGGGTCGAGAGGCGTGCGGTGGCCGCAGCCATCTTCCACGGCGATCATCTCGAATACACCGACTCACGGCAACTCTCCTCGGTGCAAGACAGAGCTTTTGCCAGCGCGGTGGGATTCATCAACTGGATGCTGGAACGCTTTCCGGTGGAATCCGCCGCGCTCGAAGCCATACCAAACGGTCACGAATTCCAGCGCCAGATCCTTCACAAGGCAATTTGTGGGGCGTTGCGGGAACGGATGTTGCCGATCTGGGAGGTTGTGAAGGGAGATCTGCTGGAAGGATATGGCCACCCGCCGCTGAAATCCCGCAAGGACCTGCGCGAGGTTGCCACTGCCATCTGGCCGATTCTCGCCGGAACCCACGCCAAAGTCTTCATCCAGGATGCGGCAATTCTCGGCCTCCACGTTCAGACCGAACGCCTCTTTATCATTAATTAATACTCACATGGTTGGACCTTTGTGTTACATCGGCGGCAAGAACCGCCTCGCTAAGAAAATCATTTCGCTTCTCCCCGAACACACGACTTATGTCGAACCCTTCGCCGGGGGCGCGCAGGTGCTCTTTCACAAGCCGCCCTCGGAGGTGGAGGTGCTGAACGACCTGGATTTCGATATTGTGAACTTCTTCCGAGTTTGCCAATGGCACTACGAAGAATTGATCCGGTATCTTCGCTTCTGCCACATCAGCCGAAAGATGCATGAGCTTCATCTGGCGACCAACCCGGCAATTCTGACGGATATCCAGCGGGCCGGACGGTTTTTTTACTTACAGAAGAACTCATTCGGGGGCTTGATTCTGAAGCAGGCCTTTCATTACGGAGTGACGCACCCACCAAATTACAACCTTGAGAGAATTCCTGAAATTATCGAGCAGACGCACAAACGTCTCCAGCGCGTGCAAATCGAGTCCCTACCTTATCAGCAGATTCTGGAAAAATATGACCGCCCGACCACCGTTTTCTACCTCGATCCTCCCTATTGGGAGCGGAAACTCTATCGGCATAACTTTAGCCGCGAAGACTTTGAGGGACTCGGAGCCAGGCTGAAATCCCTCAAAGGCAAGTTCATCCTATCGCTCGATGACCATCCGGAAGTTCGCAGGATTTTTGGAAAATGGCATCTCTTGCCGGTCGAGCTCGCCTATACTGCGCAACGCAAGGTCGGCAAGCGATTCCGTGAGCTGCTGATCACGAATTTTGAACCGCCCGAATAGCTACGATCCGCCCCTTACCATCGCTTTCTTTCGCAACGGTTCGTTTCCGCTTCCGTTTAGAGCTGCTCGATCTTTCCCTCAAGCAACGGGTTACTTGAATCGCACGCTCGATACCCCTTGTAAGGCAGGTCTGCCAATCGCGGCCTTGAAGTGATGAAGAGATGCAATGCGAAACCGGGCAGCGCCTTGCCCGAACCAGGTTTCTGCGAAAAAACGCCGGCTCCCCGGTTGGATCGTCTTCAAATCCAATAGCCCCCTGTATGAATACAGCCGCACCTCAGAAGCAACGACCCGTATGAAGCCGTATGGCCGCCAAAGCTCGCCCGGCGCATAACCGCGCCACGCGAAGTGCAATACCTGATCTATCCCGCTTTGTTCCTTTTGATGAGGCATCTCGATTGAAATCGCGGCGAAGTAGTCCACGTGCTCTTTCGCGGAATGCTCAAAGTCAACCGTTTTCCATTTCCGGTCGAAGTACGTACTTGCAATTCCAGCGGGAGGCCATTCGGATGTCGGTTCGATAAACGGCCTTATAAACGACAGTGCTGGCGTCAGGCGATCCCATTTTCCAACGCGAAAGGCAGTAACGAGGCGGGCGCAGAGAGCAGGGAATGTGGATAGTGTGAGGCTCCAGAGCGCAAACGGATCGAGGTCCAGCGCACCAGCCAACGATAGAACCTGATTATCTGTGCGAGGCAGACTTTGCCTGAGCAGCCATCTGCCGAGAGTCGCTCTGTCCGGAGCATCCGGCGTTGGCCAGCGCGACGCGACAGCCGCAATGTTGCCTTTGAACATTAAATCGACTCGGGCACGAATCCCGTGAACGTCAAGACTGAGCATTTAGATATGTTGCATTAGAGCGGAATCGACTGCAACCAGCGGCCATCGCGTGAGTGCTACCGTGATGGGTGAAGTCATACCCCAGGTATGGATGCATGGAGGATTCAATGGCAGGCGGAGGCAAATCAAAGCCGAATTTCATGACCAGCTTTATCGAAAACTTAATTGCCCGCTCGTGGAACCGGCTCGCAGCCGACAACCGAAGGATTCACAACTCCGGCGGACTGGATCTGGGATTTCAAATAACCGATGGACAAGTCCTCCGCTTGCACGCCCGAATCCCGGATTCAAAACGCTGTGAGCATATGGCGATCCTGGGTAAAACAGGGCAAGGCAAATCATTTTTCTTACGCCATTTGAGCAGCCAGGATGTTTGCCAGCGCAGCGGTTTCGTGTTCTTTGATCTCCACGGCGACACCATGCCGTTCCTGCTGGGGCGCATCGCAGCGGAAGAACAACAAAGAGGAATTGATCTCAGCGAACGCCTAATTGTGATTGAGCCAGCCGATCCCGAATTCTCGATTGGTCTTAACGTTCTTGAGGGACAGGATGGCCAGCAGGGCTATATCCAACTCGCCGAGTTCGCTCAGATTCTGAAGGCCCGCTGGCATCTCGATTCGTTTGGTGCCAGAACGGAAGAATTGTTGCGCAACGGGCTGCACGTCCTGGCCGACAACAATCTTACGCTGCTTGAACTTTCCCTGCTCCTTACCAATGCCGCCTATCGTGCCGCCTGCCTCGCTCGCGTTCAGAACACGGAGGTATTGAGCTATTTCCAAACCCGCTTTGACACCCGCAGTGAAGCGATGCAGGGAGTCTATCGCGATGCAATTCTGAACAAGATATCGGGTTTTACCACAGACCAGCGGTTCCGCCACATCTTGGGACAGCAGCGCTCGACGTTTTCTCTGCTCGATGCGATGGACCGGGGCCGGTGGGTCATTCTAAACCTGGACAAAGGACGGCTAGGGGAACAGGCCTCAACACTAGGGAGCCTGCTGCTGACCAAACTCAAGAACGCACTGTTCGCCCGAAGGCGTCGCCAGTTGTTCACGCTCTATTGCGACGAAATTCAAAACCTAGTCGCCTACGACGCCGGGCTCGATACATTGCTCAGCGAAGCAAGGAAATTCGGCATCTCCGTTGTCTCCGCAAATCAATTTCTCGAACAGTACCCCCAGCAGATGCGCGCGGCGATCATGGCTGTTGGCACACACGTCTTCTTCCAGCTTTCCAGTACTGATGCCGACAAGATTGCCTCCGCGCTCGACGGCGGCAAGCGGCTGGCTGAGATTCTCAAAAACCTCCCCAAGCGGCAGATGGTGGTGAAAAGCGGCTCGCACCGCCATCAAGAAGTGCTCGTCCCGAATGTTGCGGAATCCGCCGCCGACTATGCCGACCTTTATAACCGCTGCCGCGCCCGGTGGGCGCGCAGGCGTACCGACATTGAGGCGGAAATCCGCCAGCGCCACCAGCAGGCGAACCGCAGAAGTGAGGAGGCACTGAATGACTGGGAATAAGCGGAAAGGAATTGTGCTCCAGCACCGGGACCTCCGGCTCCTCTCTGAATTAGGAGTGATGCGCATCATCGACCGTGAGATGGCGAAGATTGTGGCTGGCTTCGGATCGACAACGAGCGCTAATACGAGGCTGCTTGAACTCACACGGGCTGGTTTCCTGCGGCAGTTCTTTATTGGCAGTATCGCTCACGGACGGAAAGCAATCTACACGCTGTCTCCGAAAGGCTCCGACGTTGTCAATGCAAAGCTCGGAGGTATCCATCGCGCCTCAGGCAGGTTGGTAGTCGGTGACGTGTTTGTGGAACACCAGACAGGCATCAATGAAATTTACCTTTCCTTCAAGCATCGTCCGCTGCCTGGTTCAAATATTCAGCTACGCCGCTGGATTCCATTTCGCCACCCGATCTCCGAAGCCATCAAGCTGACACCGGACGCCTACATCGAACTGGAAACCAGCGGAACCATGCGCGCCTTGTTCCTGGAGGTTGATCGCGGAACCGAAGCGCTGAAGGTCTGGCAGCAAAAGACGGCCTATTATCTCCAGCTCGCGGTTTCCGGCGAGTTTGCACAACGATTCCGCCAGCAGCAGTTCCGAGTGCTTGTCGTTGCAAGTTCCGACAAGCGATTGATGAACATTCGCGCGACGGTCGCGAAATCGACCGACAAGATTTTCTGGTTCACAACCTTTCAAATCATTAACCGCGACGGCCTCTGGTCCCCGATCTGGCTCCGTCCAGCCGGTGATCAACGCTATTCGCTCCTGTGAGAGTTTTATGCGCTATTGCAATCAGTGTCACCGAATCACTCCAGGCGAGCCGTTGTTCTGCAACAGGTGCGGCCGCTCCTATGATCTTAAGCTCTGTCCGCACCGTCATCCGAATCCGCGTGTTGCCGAGATTTGCAGCCAGTGCGGCTCGCGCGATTTGTCCACCCCGCATCCGCAAGTTCCGTTCTGGCTCTCACCGCTTCTCGTCGTTCTGTCCGCCTTGCCAGGACTCGTCCTGCTCGGCATTACGGTTCTGTTTCTGATCGCCCTTGTTCAGACTCTCGTCAGCAGCCAGCAACTCCTGTTTCAGTCCATGCTATTCGGCCTGATGCTGGCCTTCCTCTGGTATATGTACATGCATTTGCCAGCTTTCCTTAGGCGATTCCTTTCCAGGATGTTCCGGCGTTCCAATCGAGACGAACATGATCACTAAACTTCCGCATTTCAAAAGAATAAAGAAGCTCCCTTCCACACCGAAGGCCGGGGTAGCCCGAGCGCCCAAATCCGCGTATTTACGGGCTTTTCCGGCATTAAGGGGCGGTCAATGCTGCCCTCCCCGTTGCCCGCCCCAACCAAGGCCAAACCTGGGCCAACCAGGGCCGTTTCCAGCGCCTCCCGGCTCCGCCTGCGCGCCTCCGCCGCCGGAGCTCGGCGAACCGCTCTCCATCCAGCAGGTGGCCAAACTCATCGGCTGCTCACCTTGGACCGTACGGCAAACCCTCATTCCCCGAGGGCTCCCGCACTTCCGGTTCAAGGTCAGCGGCAGATTGGTTTTCTACACACGCCAGATCGTCCGCTGGATCGAACGACAACAACAAGGAGGAAAGTAACACCGTGAGCTTGTTCAAGCGAGGCAACATCTGGTGGTCCTATTTCTATGTGGATGGTATCCGGCATCAATCTTCGACCGGCACCTCCAACAGAAGGCAGGCGGAATTGATCGAGGCCAAATTCAAGGAGGAAGTCAACGGCCAGCGATTCCAGATCATCACTGCCGATCACAACATGACGTTCGGAGAGCTAGCCGCTCGGTTCGTCGCGAGCGGTATCGCCCGGCGTCATCATCACTATCACCTCAAGGTCCTGCTGGGGTATTTCTCGGACATCCCCGTCCTGCGGCTTACCAAGCCGATGGCGGAGGAGTTCCGGCGAAATCGCCAGGCGGAAAATCCGCAGCATCCTTGCAAGGATGCCACGGTCAACCGGGACTTGAGCGTTCTGCGGCACATTCTCTATTGGGCTGTCGATGAGAGACTGCTGGCGGCAAATCCGTTGGCGCGTCTCAAGATGGCCCGCGAACGGCGAACGCGCCGTCCGATCTTGAGCGTAGCGGAGGAAGAACTCCTTCTGGCTGCGGCTCCAGATCACCTGAGGGCCATGACCATTGCCGCGCTTGACACCGGTATGCGGCGCGGCGAAATAACCAGCCAGCGATGGGAAGACATCGATTTCGGACACAATCTGCTGTTCGTAACGCACTCGAAAACACCTGAAGGTGAATCCCGAGAAATTCCCCTCACCGATCGCCTGAATAGCCTTTTGGCAACCACCCGGAAGCCCGAGGGAATCGTCTTCGGCTACCAAGGCGGACCGGTCCGCATCGTCAAGCGCTCGTGGAAGACAGCACTCAAAAAAGCTGGTATCCGGCACGTGCGATTCCACGATCTACGCCACACCTTCAACACCCGCCTGATGGAAGCCGGCGTCCTGCAGGAAGTGCGTATGACGCTCATGGGCCATTCTCCGGGGAACAGGGTTCATTCCATTTACACCCACATCGAGTTGCCCCTGAAGCGCAACGCCATTCGCAAGCTCGAAGAGTGGGTGTGGCTACAGAAAACCAACAACGGAGGAAACGATGAAAAGCCAAACAACGAACTCCAGTCCTCGGCTGCAGGACGTACTGATCGACTGCTGCCTGGAAGCTGAGGAAGCCCAGCGCCAGCTCCGAGACGCAATCGGATGCTTGCGCCAGCACAACCATCTTGGGGCACTCGGATCCCTTGAGGGAATCGAGCCCAGGATTCAATACATTCGCACCGTCCTGATGCGATTTGATCGCATCAGGTCCGCGATATCCCGCGAGCGGGAAAGCTCGAAGCAACGTAAGTAAAAATCACAAAGGAGGAACGATAGTATGACGGCTCAAAAACAACCTGACCCGCCGACCGGCAAGCCCGCGCCGCCGCCACCGGCCAAAACGCCCGAACGGAGACCCTGGAAGAAAAAGACGCCTGTCGAGGTGTTCGTGGAGCAGGAGGAGAAGCTCCGCAAGGAGATCGCCGAGACTGAAAAAGAACTCAGCCAAAAGCGCCTTCAGCTCAAGAAGTTCGAAGAGGCCCGCAAGATCTTCGAAAGCGCGTAACGGAGGCCACTCTGATGAAACTGCTCACCGAGGAACTCAAGAAGACTCTGCCGCGGCTTTACTCACAGGAGAACGACCCAAATCCAGTCGTGCACTGCAAATTCTTCACACCTGACTCGAACTGGACCTGGTACGTGACCGAGGGCGAGCCCGACGGGGATGATTTCCGGTTCTTCGGCTACGTGCGCGGCCTGGAAGACGAGTGGGGATATTTCCTGCTCTCCGAGCTCGAAGCGGCCCGAGGGCCGCTTCGGCTCCCCATCGAACGCGATCTCCACTTCCATCCCGGCCGGTTTACCGATGTTGCCGAGGCGCGGGAATGACCGTTAACCCAAGAGACCAAGGATTATTTCCTTTGGTCTCTTTTTTAAGGCGCCCGGCAATTGTTCGCTTGTGTTCGACAACAAAAAGAAAAGGAGAAATAAAATATGAAACGCTTATCCGTCGTTGTGGCCGGCACCGGCCAAATCCGGGATGTCGAAATCCAGCCGGGCACCACTGCCGGCGATGTCCTCAACCAACTCAACCTGCGGGACTACTTGCTCAGCAAGGGTCCAAATGAACCCTTCTTCGCCAACGCTGACTCGATATACGACAAGGTCGGCGACGGCGAGAAGATCTTCGCCTCGACCAAAGCCGAAGTAGGAGTCCTGCTATGCGCGTAAAGGAACTTGGGTCACGGCCCGTTCCTTCCACCATCCGCGACCTCTGGTCGCGGATGGTGCGAGGGCGCGACAGAGCGGAACCTGTCGAGCGCCGCCAGATCCCGTACTGGCAGGAGCGCGGCTGGGAGCAACAGGGTAACCAATACACCGGCGCTTATCAAACGCCTTATGGTGCATTTTCTGGCTGGATTGAGCATCGGGGCGGAAACAACATCAACTTTTTTATATACGACCCTCCGGCAGCACTTCGAGAGCATCCTCACTGGACCTGTTTCCAGGACCGGGGCCAGGGCTGGTATGTCGTGCACATGAGCCGCAGGCCAGCCGATGTCAGCTCCGGGATTTTGACCATCGAGCGGCTGATCACGGAGGCATTTCGAAAATAGGAGAAACCATTATGGAGAAAAAGGAAATCATCGCTCGTAAATCTTCGCACATCGAAGAGAAGCGCCAGGAACTTGTCGGCAGGCGGGAACGCCACATCGAATCCCTGACCAAGGCCGCCCGCGATCGGCAAGCATACCGACTCCGGCGCTCGTTCAGAGAAATTTGCCTGACCAATGAATTTCTGGAAAGCCTCGACTTGATTGCCGCTGAAACTAAGCAGAAGCAGTCCGGGAATTGCCCGCGATTTACAGTCAGCTCATTGTTCCTGCACGATTGCTTCAAGAAACTTACCGCCGACCGCGACGAGCAATTCTTCTTCATTACCGGCTCGGAAATCGACGGCGCATTCGTGCTCGACCAGATGATGGAGTTCGCCCACCAGAAACGCAGCATTGGAGGCGTTCAGGGCGATCCCAAATCCACCCACAACCTTTTAATTAGGCTAGAGCAGTTCGGTCACCGGCTGCTCGCGCATTTCCACAGCCATCCCGGTAACGGGGCGGAGGCCACGAACCCCTCTGGAACGGATCAGAACTTCCAGGGCCGGTTGGAAAATGCTGGCCACATCGCAGTCTGTGCGATCTTCAGCCGCGATGGCTTCATTCGCTTCCTCCGGCTCGACCGGAAATTTGAAGTCGAAATCTTCGGAACAGGAGTTGAAAAGCATGCACCGAACATCTACCGTCTCACAAACCTCGATTAGGTTGCGGGGAAAGCGAATCCCCGGAGCCGAGGACCGCCAGGGAAAAGTTCCGGGATTTGACCAAGGAAGGCTTTCCAACGCCCGCGTCCTGTGTATCGGTGCCGGGGGGCTGATCGGTCACATTGCTCCCACGCTGGTACGCAAGGGCATTGGCGCTCTAGTGATTCTCGATGACGACATTGTAGAGACCAGCAATCTCAATCGCCAGCGGTTCTACGAAACCGACCTCGGCAAGAACAAAGCCATTTCTCTTGCGCAAAATCTTCAGAGGGAGTGCATCTTCTCTACGGAGATTGCCGGGGTTCCGTTTCGTCTGGAGGCAGCAATCGAGCGGAATATGAATCTGACTTGCGACGCGGCAATCTGCGGCGTGGACAACAACACGGCGCGCGTTGCTGCCGCTCGTTTCTTCCGCGCGGCGGGAATTCCGGTGATCTTCACTGCCGTTAGCCGGGACGGTGACCACGGTTATGTCTTCGTCCAGGATCGCAAGGGACCGTGCATAGGGTGTTTGTTCCCAGACATGATCGATGATGACCGATTTCCCTGCCCCGGCACCCCGGCCATCGCCGACATCCTTCAAGCGGTCGGAGCGCTGGCGGTATATGCAGTCGATACCCTCCTGATGACCCGGCCCCGTGCATGGAACTACCGGCGGATCGCTTTATCGGATGGTTCCCTGGACGGTGGTTCCATGATTCCCGTGCGGGAGAATTGCCCGCTGTGTTCTCGTGACTTCAATGAGCAACGTCGAGCTACCAATTGAGAATATCCAGGTCGGCTTCCGGTATCGGAAGGACTTGGGTGATCTGCGTCCGCTCGCTGAAAGCATCAGCGAGGTTGGACTGCTCCATCCGATTGTCGTCACCCCGGAAGGGCTTCTGATCGCCGGCCAACGGCGCCTGGAGGCCTGCCGGTTGCTCGGTTGGGATAAGGTCCCTGTCACAATCATTGACCTCAATGAGGCGGCTCGGGGTGAAGCCCATGAGAATTTGGTGCGTAAAGATCTGCTGCCCAGCGAGATCGTAGCGCTCAAGCGAGCCATCGAGCCCTTTGAACGAAAGGATGCCCGCCAGCGCCAGGGAACGCGAGCGGACCTCTGTCATCCTGCCACTGTGGCCGAATGTCAGGGGGCCGCCCGCGATAAGATTGCGCGTTACTTGGGTGTTGGCAGAACGACGATTGAGCGGGCTGAAGCCGTGGTCGAGGCCGCCGAGAAAGAGCCGGAAGAATACGGCTATCTTGTTGAACAAATGGACCGCAGCGGCAAGGTGGCCGGAGCCTATCGCAGGCTGGAGGTCCTGAAGCAGGCAAGGGAATTGGAGGCCGCGCAGCCTGAATTGCCGGATGGCCCGTTCCACGTAATCGTCGCCGACCCGCCCTGGCGGTATGAAACGGGAAACGACCTGCCTTACCCCACGATGGCCATCGAGGACATCAAAGCGCTGCCGGTTGGAGCGATTGCCGCCGATAATGCCATTTTGTGGCTCTGGACGACTAACGCCCATCTGCGCGTCGCGTTTGAGGTTGTCGAGGCTTGGGGGTTCGAATACAAGACCCTACTGACGTGGGTGAAAGATCGCATGGGAACCGGCGAATGGTTGCGCGGCCAGACCGAACATTGCATGCTCGCAACTCGCGGCAAGCCAGTATTCATTCATGGCCAGCATACCACGGCGCTCCACGCCGCTCGCCGGGAACACTCGCGAAAGCCGGAAGAATTTTATTTGTTGGTGGAGGATACATGTGCAGGTAGCAAGGTTGAATTATTTTCTCGCCACCATCGCCGGGGTTGGGAAGTACATGGAAACGATACTCGCCTTTTTGATAGTGACGATTACGATCCTCACAGTTCGAAATAAGTGACAAATGCGGCGCTTCTAGAAATACGGAATCCTATTGCACAAGTTCGAGCCAACCGAATCAAGCGGAGGCGGTTGGAATCCCCCTGGTCCATAAAGGTAATCCGCAGTAACCGGGTGAGCGATAGTTTAAGCCGGCGGAAGTGCGACAAGGAATCTGACACAATCCCGTGTCCGTTCTACCGAAACAAGCTTTGATCGCCGGCCAGCGCCCACTTGGAGGGGCGCTCGATCACCGCTTGGATTTCTTGCCAGTTTGGCCCTTTTGGCATGACGAACAAGCACCGGCCTTCGCTGCGTTCCGCCCACAACTCTCCGAGCGTCCGTTTTTCTTTCGAATCGTCATTGCTCCAGCGGTCTGCACCCTTATACTCCACCACTAGAATTCTCCCGTCGTTGAGCAGCGCCACGAAATCGGGATAGAACCGGTCGGTTGAAGTTTGGAGCCAAAACGAAGACTCCGGTCGGCGCTCCAAATTTCGCACCCAATACGAAACCTGGGGCAGATAGTCGAGGAAGCGGGCGCATTCGAATTCTTCACCCTCCGCTCCCAGTTCGCCGATTTGCCGGAAGTAATGATGGCGGAGGACGTAGTTACCCTCGTAATACCAATTGGGGGAGTATCGGTCTTCCTGAAATTCAAGGCATAGGTCTGGAGAAACAAAAAGGTTGCTCACGTCGGTTCCGAACAGCAGGCGGTTATACTCGCCGCGAGCCTGAGCCTGGCGGTGGCTCTCGATTTTCGTCTCAACCGCATTTCGCAGCCTGAATTTTTCCCGCGCAAGCTGCTCAACGGTAATCCCCCGGCTCTCCATCAAACCCGCCACCACATTTCGAATAAAGCCCGCCGACTGCGGCAGAGTTATATCGGGATGGGGAATCTGGCGATCAAGCCAGCTCACCAAGGTTGCGACGGTCCAGCCCGGTTCGGGATTTAGCAGCACCATTTGCTGGTGCAATTGATCGATAAACCGGATCTCAACCTTTCCCGCTTCGCTCACGTCAACTTCGGCTGCCTGTCCCTCAACCTGACGCAAGGAGAATTCAGCCTCGGATAAAGCCGCGTCGCAATCTGCCAGCCTCCACTCCGTGTCTTTGAAGAAAGACTCCTCGAAGATTTCGAGGTGTCCGTTGACTCGGATACCAAGCAACGGCACTCGAAACGGAGGCCGTGGCCGTTGCGTTGGCAATGCTGCCGGCTGGCGTCCATGGAGTTCGTCATAGATTCGCTCGACAGCTTCTCTGTCTTCCTGAGCCACGAAACGCGCCTGTAGCGTTTCCTTCTCCTTATAAGAAATGATGCCAGTGACTGTCAGCATCCGAGTGCTAACGTCGTAAGTGACTCGCTCGCGGAGCGACTGGTCCAATTCCATTAAGTCGGGCTGCTGCGAGACGGGCTGCGATGCCCGAGCCAGAAGCATCCCCGGCTCGAAGAGGCTGCGCTCCTCCGGCGCTACAATCAATTGATTTGCTTCCATCCGCTGGAACCCGTTTTCGACCAGGGCATCCTTGAGAGCGTTGGCAGCCTCAATAAACCTTGGCGAGGCGGCGAACGCGCAAGCGCAATTCAGCTCGGCGTGCTGTTTCCGCCGCGCTTGTGGAAGTCGCAGAATCCGTCCCAAAATCTGCTCGACGGCGCGCGAAGAGCTAATTTCGGCTACGGAACACAGGACGTAAGCAAACGGACAATCCCACCCTTCTTTCAGTGCCTGAACCGTAATAATGAAGCGCAGCGGGCAAGACCGGTCCGGGAGATTTACACCGTCAATCTCGCGTGTCTGGCCGGTGGCGATGGCGATTTGCTCTTCGGGAATCTTGAAATCTTCAATCAGAGATTCTTTGACTACTTCCACGGTAAGGTTTTGCCGCTCCTGGCTTTTCGGCTGGGCTTGCAGAAGAACGATAGGGCGGAGGTATTCTCCCGTCTGGCGCTCCTCTTCTTTTGAACAACACTCCAGTGTGCGTTGCGTCTCCAGGGCCTCCGCTACCACTTCCTTCCAGTTGCCTCGCGTTCGCAGCTTGATGGGGAGTTTCACCATATCCTCGGCTTTGAGTTCTGCCGCTGAAACGTGGTGCAGCAAGTTGCTGGCAAACAATTCCTTTTCGGGTTTGTGAGTCGTTTCTGGCGTCGCAGTGAATTCGACGATACAGGAAGGATTGAAGCGTGCCAAGGTGTCGAACGACAGCGGGGTGCGTGCGTTGTGCGCTTCGTCCATGATGACGACGGGCCGCCACAGTCGCAGCACATTCGCCAGTGAATGCGGAATTACGCCCTCGTCGCCGCGCTCCAGGAGCGCTTCGAGTCCGGCGTCCAACCCCGAGAAGTGATGGCTCAGTGCGCCACAAGGTTCGTACACCTTCCGCCCGTCGGTATCCTCCACTCGGAGTGCAGCTAGCGTGCAAACGATAATTGCGGTCCCTCCTTCCAGGGTGCTGCGCTGAACATACAGGGCTTCCGTCAAGTCCATTGCCCTTACCTGGCCCGCGAAGCGGGAATCCAGCGCTTGCCGGTAAGGATGCTGGCGGTCTCGCAGCGCTTTCAATGTTTGTTCGCGGATCGTGTTGGAGGGCACCAGCCACAGACACACGGCGTGGTCGGATTGCAGGAACGCCTTCGCTGCAATCCCCACAGCGTGGCAAGCCATCAGTGTCTTTCCGCCGCCCGTCGGAACACGAAGGCAAACGTAGGGCAGCCCGGGAAGCTGCTTGACCGGGAGGTAGGGGCGCTTCGTTTGGAGCATAAAGGCATTCTGCGCGCCCTCTCGCAGCGCGAGCTTTAGGTACGCCTCTAACGCCTCAACGCTACGCTGCTGGTATTCCCGGAGTTGAAGCATCTTTAACTCACCTGTATTTCGTATGGCACTTGCTTGAAGATGATACCTTCGCGCTTTAATCGCGCAGAACCCAACCGGCATCCTTCACCATAGATCACCCTCGGGCCGTCGTGCGCGGGCAGGGCTTTCAACACCTCGCCGGTCAAAACGTTTCCTCCGTTGGCGCGCTCGTCCCCGAGGACGCCGTTGAAGAGCAGATACACTGCCTTGCCGCAGTGGACGCCGAGCATAGCGCTTCTTCCGTTAGCCCGCTTTGGAATCGGTGCGCCCGTCTCCGTGAAGAAAACATGCGCGGCCAAATCGCAGAAGCTGACCGTCTCCCGGATATTGCCCGTTCCATCAAACAGAGGGTCGGCGAGCGTGCAATAGCGAAACCCGCCCCCGAGGCCTTCTACTGTGGTCTTGTTTTCCGCAGATCCGGGATTATAGCCTTCAACCGCCCGCGTTAGGCGCTGTGCGGTGATGGAGTGGCAGATGTTTTCATCCATCTCAACAAGAATGAATCTTCTTTTGCCGCCGTCTTGTTTGTTTATGGACAAAACGGCATGGCCGGTCGTCCCACTGCCTGCGAAAGAATCAAGTATCAGGGAGTCCTTGTCGCTCGCAATTTCAAGAATTCTCCTTAACAAGCGCAACGGCTTAGGGGTAATGAAAACCGAGCTTGAATCTTCGAATTCGCAGATGGCCAGCAAATCCTTCTTGGCTTCCTGGGTGTTTCCCACCTCTCCATGAGGCCAAATGGTTTCTGGGACCAAACCCTCTTTTACGTCCGACAAGAAGCGCTTCAACCTCGGAACGTTGTTGCCGTCCTTGCCCCACCAGACACGACCCTCTTCGTTAAGCCTGTCGAAGGTTTCCTTTGAAACCCGCCAGTACATGCCCTTTGGAGGACCTGGAATTGATCGACCCGAGGGACACGTGATTGAGTAGGTCCCGGCACCATAGAAATTCCGAGCCGATAAGTCTCCCGAAGTCCATGGCCCGCGAGGGTCGTTATCTGTGTTTTTGTAACGCGAATCCTGCTTCTCTTGGCGAGCTATTAAATTAGGTTTCCACAAATCGCCGTTCTTCGCGTAGAGAACGATGTAATCATGGCTTTCAGAAAGATGACGGGCCGAATTTTTCGGGGAAAACATCTTCTGCCAAATTACAGTCGCAATAAAATTACGCTGCCCAAACACTTCGTCCATAATTGCCCGAAGGTCTTGAACCTCATTATCGTCAATGCTGATGAAGATGGCTCCATCCTCGGTCAGAAACTCTTTTAAGAGGCTAAGGCGGGGATACATCATGCAGAGCCACTTGTCGTGCCGGGACAGGTCTTCGGCCTCGGCTCCCACAACCTTTCCAAGCCAGCGCCGCATTTCAGGGCTGTTTACGGCGTCGTTGTAAACCCATTTCTCGTTGCCGGTGTTGTAGGGCGGATCAATGTAGATGCACTTGACCTTCCCCGCATAGTAGGAGAGCAGGGCCTTGAGCGCGACGAGGTTGTCACCCTGAACGAGGAGGTTCCCGGAATCGGGATCGCCGACCGAAAGGCTCGCGTCGCACCGCAGCAGATGATACGGCACCTGCCGATGATGATTCAGAACCGCCTTTTTGCCAATCCATTCGAGTGTGGGCATCGTCCAAGGTAGGTATAATTATCACACGGATGTTGCCAGCGCAATCCCTGCAAAGCTCTTTCTATCGAAACTCAACGAAATTGTTGTCGCCGCTGAAGAAGGTTCGATCCGGACCCGTTTCGGGTTGCCGAATGGAAAGAGAATCCGCTCTCTTCGAAACGCGCCAGAAGCGGGTGGAATCGAGGGCAGACACAAGCGGGGGGCAGCCCAACGATCGAAAGCAGGGTTTCAGCAGGGAATCACCAGTGTAAATTCGGCAGTGCGGACACACGACCACAGAGATATGCTCGGGCACGTCGGAACGCTGAGAGGCAATAGAGGGGACCGAGAGGCGTCCGAGAAATCACTTAAGATGAAGCACTTTCTGATTTTTCCGTTCCCAGAAGAGACAGGCCAGGCCCTTTTGTGACCTGCCGGAGTCGCTCGGGATGGAAAGATGAAAAAACGGCCCCGATGGATGCGACCAGGGCTATACTGGCCCGTGACCAGAAAGGGAAATGGAAATCCTGGTTGAGACGCTTATCAAAGGGGAGGTCGGGAATGGACATCAGATTCCGGTCAGGGATGGTCGGTTCAATAGGTCTGTCATCAGAGAATGGTCCATCCGCTCAGCGCGGCCTTGACATTGTGTCGATTAGCATTCCGCTCCAATTTCAACTTGCGGCGAGGAAACCCAACGAGAGCTGGATGCTGTCTGAGTTGACAGCGGATTTGCGAGTGCGGGCGGCGAATGCCGCCAATTGTTGGTTGCTAGCTTCGGGTTCTCTGCCACAGCATTTCACGCCAGCCGTCGGGTCTTCCAACCTACCCGTTATCCTTAATGTTCGGTGCTCACCGCGAGCGCTGGCAAATTTCGAGAAACTTAGGAACGGTGGTCCAATCCAGCTGCGGTGTGAACTATGGGGGAAAATATATGGCGTGTACACACTAAACGGAAGGGAGTGCCTTATCGAGCCAGAGCCCGTTTTTGGTTTAATCGACATGGACTTCCCAAGGGAGAAGTGGATCAGTGCGCTCCGTTCGTGTGGGCTCTCTGCGAGCGTATTCCTCGAAATCCCGTTGCCTTTGTCAGCGACGGACCACTTTGATGATGGATTCCGAGCACTCTTTGACGCCTTCGAAGCTTTCGAACACGGTGGAACAACGGCTTGGAAGGACACAATTGGTCACATTCGTCCGTTCCTTGAAGACTGGAAGAAGCGCCAAACACGTGAAGACAAGGAGCCTAAAGACGGGTCGCTCGCTGACAGGGAGTGGAAGCTCCTAAATCTACGAGACGCTCTCCACAAGTGCTGCCACCTTTGGATGCACGAATCGAAGTCGTCTTGCAGTCGGCCGGACGCGATGCTTGCCCTGGCGACCTTTGCTTCTCTTCTCGATGCGGTTCGGCAGTAAAGTCTTCCGGCGTGACACGTGGGTTTCCCCCAGGTTGTCTGTGAGAGGAATTAAGCACTTCATTTCCGTACAACCACTACGAAGTCTATCGAATTACGCTAGGGTTAAGAGCACTGGCAATCAACGGAGGCAAAGAATCCGTTTAGGTTCGTTTTTTTAGCGAGCTTGGCCGGTAGGTCACCGGTACCTTGCCCATTTATCGTCAGTGCATGGTCGCCGGAACGAAAACGCAGCGCGCCGTTCAGATTCGCCAAGCCGGTAAAAAGTGGCCGGAAACCATGTCCCCTTTCGCTGCCAGCGCCGTAGCGTGATACTCCGTCAGTCAATGTCAGGCGAAGTGCCTCGCCGTGGTCGGCTAGTTCGGCGTACTCGGAGCAGCTTTTCAAGCTCTGTAGCACCCCTATCCCGCAATCGGCGACCACGAACTCGAATGCGCCAGGCACTGCATTGAAAGCTATGACGCCTGTTCCAGATGCTTGCGAATGTTCGTAGATATTGCTTTCCATCTCACCCATGGCGCCGACTAGCTGTGCCGCAATCGCCTTGAGGAAACCTACTGCGCTTGCCGCATGCTGCGCTGCGAAACAGAACTCGGTCCAAGACGTGTCATCGACTCGCAGCCGCGCGTAAGTTCGATAAAGGCCGGCTCGGCGCGTCATGGGACATACCCAGTAATGGCGTCGATCTGACAACGCCGCGTACAATGCTGCACTTCCATTGAGCGCGAGCCATGATACGCGCTCGGGCGATGGAAGTAGACCTGCCTTCGCCAGAACCACATACTCGAGAAATGGACCTAAGTCCCGAGCAAAAAGGTCGAGCCGAGCGGAATCCTCGGCCAGGCGCCCCCGCTCTGCTGCGAACGCGAGTCCATCTAAGGCGGAATAGGTGAGCGGCTGAGGTGCCCTCATGCCCTAGTTTCCCTCGGGCTCCATAATCGGAGCGGGTAAAATCACCTCGCGTAGCCACTCCCGCATCACACTGACATTGTGAATCAAAAGGTCATCGACTGGCGCGCCTGCGGTCGTCGGTGCGGACGACCAATCCACATGGGAATTACCGTTCAGAAAGGCTCGCTGACGCATCATAGTCTTGATGAAAGCTGAAGTCTCTAGAACGGTGATCCCTGTGAACGCACGACCCAGTTCTGATAAGACTTCGACACCTCCGCGCACGCATAAATGAAGCGGCCTTTTGACGGCTCTGACCAATTCGCAAAGCCATGCGGCATGTTGTTCCCGCCGCCCCGCCCACCGACTACCAGTAGTGAACTCGTAGGCGAGGTGTGTTACCTCCGGACGGGCCACCAAATAAGCGGACCAGCGAAGGAAATCCGTCCCAGTCCTGCCGTTGACGTGCAGTGCCGCCAATAATCCTTCAGACATAAATTCATGGTGAACAAGCGCAATGCGTTTTATTGAATGCAAATCACTCCACCGCGGTACATCAGTAAAAAGGCTGTAATTCGGAGTGGTGACGAGCGCCACACCGACGTGTCGAAGCGCTCGGATAATGATCCGCCGCCTCGTCTCGCCGATAGCCCACCAGCGCTCAAGAGGGGCATCACAATCCGTGCCCGACAACACAATCATCGACCCAGTCGCTATGCCGTATGCGGCACAGAGGGCTTCTCGCGACTCAAATCGCGGGACCCCCTCCCGTCGGTTGAACATGCTATAGAGCGACAGAGCCACTGCGGGTGTCGCAAGTGGCAGATGCCGACGACTTCCATGAAACAGCATTGGAATGACCGTCGGCAACGTCGGCGGGAGGATCTCGGGTGTTTGGGGAACAGTCTCAAGCGCAAATGTACCCACCTCGCGCACGCGATCTGCATACTGCGGATGATTTCGGCAGACATTATCACAGCTTTCTGCCCTTCCACAGCAGAAGGCGAGGCAGTCAAACACCCTAGCTTTGATTCGAAGACTTCCGCAGATCGAGCGTTCTGGGCAGGCATCGCAGCCCAAGCTTGACATCTGGCTGGTTCCGTCGTACCACAATTGTCGCTCGCGACGCAGATTTCGAGGCGGGGTCGGTTCTTCGTAGTGAGACTGTTTCAGCAAAGTGAGATCTCCACAACTTGAGCAAGGTTATGAACTTGCTCGATCGTTCCTTTGGCAACACCACACGACTCTTCGACCGCACGCAAGAGATCAGTAGGAGGACAGTTAGTACGAGCAACTTCCATCAAGCGATGACGGGCGATGAGGGCCGCTCCCTCCTTTTCAACCGTGACGCTATCCCCGGCCTGCACTGCCGCTCCGTTGGCGATTTCGAAAGGCGCAGAGCGCGCTACGCAGCTTGGCTCGCGGGTAAAGAGATCGGCTGTCCCAAGCTGTCTCCTCGCTTCATCCCAGCTCCTTTTGAATGATTTTGCAACTCGTCGTATGAATTCTACGCCCATAGCATTAGACCCCCGCGAGAACTGGCCGATACCGTTTGGTACGGCCCTGAGTCAGCTCAACTATTAGTCCGAGCGATGCGAGCGATGACAGCCGATTATTCCAAGCTGTAGCGTGGCGCAGGCCTTCACGTTTTCCGAACTCGCGCATCAACTGTCCAGCGCCGATCTCGCCGCGCTTAAGTACCAGGTCAAATGTCATTCGCTGCTTCGGATCTAGATCGCCAATCAGCACTGAATTGGAGACGCTGCCGTCTTCAGCAAGCTGGCAGGCCATTAGAACTTCACGGCGAGAATGAACGAGCTCATTAAGTTCGTCTCGCACGACTTCGTTCGGATTTGCGATTACCGGATACAACATCGATCGTCTGCCTCGCACGAAATTACGAAACGCTAAGACGCTCTCGCGAAGAAAACTTGCGGTTGCGTGGTCAATCTCACAAAAATCCAGAAAGATTGGTTGCGGCGAGGCCGGCTCGGGTACAGATTCCCTCAGCAAATTCGAGAAGGCAGCTTGCCCACGTAAGGCTCCGGACAGAATCGTGGAGCCGCCCATGTCCTTCATTGAAACTCTTCTTATCATATGTGTCACGTGTCTCATGTGAGCTATATTATCCCACACCAGAACCCCGCGTCAAGGCTTTTGTACATTTATTTTTGAAGGGGATTTATAACAGATAAAATGCCTTGGTCCAACGCAAGTGGCGATGCATTCTGTGTAGAATGAAGAGCGACAATTCCCAAGCGAGCACCTCACTAAGACGGGCATGTGGATTGCTTGAGAAATTACAGCGACGGGATTGGCTTCGGCTCTATGGAAGCGGATTTTTTTGATGTAGTTAATTTTGTAGCTGCCAAAGCACCACAGGCCATCCCAGGCCAATTGGATGCAACAGGGGCGCGCTGGTGGCCAATGCTGGCCTATTGGTGCTAAAGCACTTGTTTGGAATTGGTGGGCGGTGCAGGGATCGAACCTGCGACCTCCTGCTTGTAAGGCAGGCGCTCTAACCGGCTGAGCTAACCGCCCTGGACGGTGTGCTGATCGATTTTAATCCACTTCCAGGGAACGGTCCATCTTTCACTGTTCATTCAACTCTGTTCTCGCGCCCGGCTGGCGATGAGAGTTGCGGTGGCTGGCTCAGAACGACAGACGCAGCGCAAGCTGGATTTGCCGCGAAGTGGTTGCGGTGTTCTTCATTCTGCCTGTAGTCGAACCGCGCGCCGCCGTCTCCCCGGAAAAGACGAAGAGAGAACTCCCCACATTCCCGCTGAAGTTTGTGTGATTGGGAAGATTGAAAATCTCCAACCGGAATTGCAGCCGCCGCTTGGCATCCAGAAGAAAATCCCGCTGGATGGAAATATCCATGCTGACGACGCGGGGCGCCAGGATCGTGTTTCGCCCGAGGTTTCCCAACTCTCCTGGAAGAGGCGCCACGAAGGCGCAGGGGTCGAAATACAGCTCCGGACGGCCCAGCTTTCCTCCGCTTGGGATTGTTCCGCAGCCGGATGTCGCACCCGAGACCGGATTATTGCTATGCCCGGAAGCAAGGCTGGGGCGCGTCGCCGAGAACAGGTAGCCCCGGTAACGAACATTCACCAGCGGGGTGAACGGAGTTCCGGAACGGAGCGAGACGATCCCGCTCATGTGCCAGTCCCCCAACACCTGAGAGAGCAACCCGGATTTCCCCCACCTCTGCTGCCTCCCAACCGGAATCGCATACGAGTAGTTCATTACCAGGCGGTGCCGAAGGTCGAAATCGGAGAGGCCCCGATCCAAAGTCCGCATCAATCCATATTGACTGGTACTGTTGGCCACACCGGCGGAGGAATCGTCCACCGACTTGCTATAGGTATAGCTGGCCTGCACGGAAAGTCCGCGGCTCAAGTTTTTGTTCGCGGAAAGTTGCAGCGAGTTGTAAAAAGATTGCCCGTCCGTCGTGACCATCGTCATGGGTCCAAAGCGCGGGTTGACGGCACCCGCGCCGGAGGGAAAAAACGGCGATCCGTCGGGCCGGAGGATCGGGACGGGGAACTGATTGCTCTCGAAACGCCGGAACAAACCATTGCCTCTGGCCCCTACGTACGACGCCTGCCCCTGCCATCCGCCGGGCAGACGGCGCCGGAGGGAGAAATCGTAACGAAGGACCATGGGGGATCTTTCATGGAGGTAATCGGAGATCTGCACCAGGAACGGAAACCCGGCCGCGGCTGCAATGGCGTTCGGAAAGAGCTGCGACGAGTCGAAGTTCGGGTTCGACGCAATGTTGTAATAGGGCGTCGAGCTTTTCTTTTGACTTCCCGTGAAGCCGAGAAATTCATCGTAATAGATTCCAAAACCGCCGCTGATCGAAGCGTTGGAAGCGGAACCAGGGGACCAGGTGAGGCCGACGCGAGGAGCGAAGTTCAGCAGCGTTGGATTGTCTTTGAAAAAGTACTTTCCCGCCCGAACGAAGGAATCCCGTAACGGATCCGGCATCGAGGGAGCGTGGTTCCGCTCATCGCGGATGCGGGTGGCCAACTCGTAACGCATTCCCAAGCTCAGTTGGAGATTCCTCCGCATGGAGTAGCGATCCTGAAAATAGAGGCCCGACAATGTCTCGCGATAGGAATGGATGTTCGCCGATCCCGGAAAGGATACGGAAAGACTGGTTCCCGCCGGCCCCGCCTGCAAGAAGCTATCCAGGCTGTTGAAGGACCATGTGCCCCCGCGGTGGAACTCTCCCGAGACTTCCCAGCGATAGCGGTGAATGTCGGCTCCGAACTTGATCGAGTGACGGCCGCGCTGCAGTAATACGTCGCCGGCAAACTGGAAGGAGTTCATGATATTCGCCGAGGGAAGGAAATTGGCCGGACCCAGCGTGCTGATTCCCGGAATCAAGATCTGGCCGAATTGAGGAGAGTCGGGAACGAAGAACACGGATTGCGGAACGATCAGCGATCCGACGCTGTGAGTCCGGTCGACCGGGCGTGTGTAACCGGCCCGCAACGCCATCAAGCTTCGCGGGCTGAACGTGTGAGAGGTTACCAGAGTCAGGTACTGCTGGCGGCTCTTCTGCAAGGTGTGAAACAGGAAGGTCTCTTGCGTCGCGTGACTGGTGGCGTCGTCGAAGGTATAGCGGCCGAAAAGATTGTCGCGGCTGGAAATCTTGTGATCTACGCGAAACGTCCAAAAGCTTTCATCCGTTGGCAGGAACAAAGGGGTCAGGTTCTGCCCCACTCCGTTACCCAATTGGACGTCGTTCGGAATCGGGTAGAGATCGAGGTACGGGCGGGCGCGCGGCGCCACAGGACCACGCCGAATGGCGGCGTCGGGAAAGTAGCTCACGTCCGTCTGATTCAAGCGGTCGCGCATGGTTTCGAAGCCGACCATGAAATACGTCTTATCTTTCACGACCGGACCGGTGACGGTAAAGCCGAATTGATTGCGCTTAAAGGAAGGAGGCCCCGATCCGGGATCGAAGAAATTGCGGGTATCGAGCTTGCTGTTGCGGAAGTACTCGAACAAGGTTCCGTGAAATTGCGGCGATCCCGAGCGAGTGATCGAATTCAGAACGCCTCCGCTGCTCCGCCCGTATTCCGGCCCGTAGTTGGCAGCCAGCACCTGGACCTGCAAGACCGAATCTCCGCCGAGCTGAACGCCGGCCGCGCTCCGCGGAGCTTGGTTGTCGGTGTTCATGATATTGGTCCCGTCCAGCAGGAAATTATTGGAATACGTCCGGCTGCCCGCCACGTTCAACTGTCCGCCGCCGGTTCCGCGGGATGCGGAGCTGGCAGTCGTGTCGCTCACGCTCGATTGCAGCGTGGCGAGCTGGCTGTAGCTGCGGCCGTTGAGAGGAAGGCCCACGAGCTGGCTCTGGTCGATCAGACCCGACGAGTCCTCGGCGGGAGCCTTCTCAGACTGCTTGCTGGAGTTCTCCGGGGCTTTCTCCTGTTCCCCCGCCACTGAAATACGGAACAGTAGGATGCACGTCACAACCACGCCTAGCGCTCGGCTCTTGCTCATATTATTTCGATGAACCTTGCTCCATCCCAAACGGAATGGAGAACCTTTGCTGCCCGATCTTGGGCGAAACCAATAACCCAACCCACAAATATACCGTGTATCGTGCATAATTTCTCCCTGACATGAGGAATCTGTGAGTTGGAATTCCGTGGAGAGAAGCGCGTGAATATTCTCGAGGAATCTTACCTTTTGATTTCTTCAAAGCTATTCGGCATCCGATTCCCGTTTGCGGGCGACGGCCATCAGGGATTGGCCGAAGCGGAAGCGGAAGCCGGACCGAACCAGCGCGGCCTCCGATTGGAGGACTCCGCGCAGCAAGCCATTCATCCACGGCGGAAGGTTTGCCGCCACGCCGGAGTGCGGCGCCTGCTTCGTCAGGTTCTCCCAGATGCGGAATTTGACGAGAGCCACTGGCGACAGAAACGAGTTGACGTAGGTCCATCGCAGGACCTGGAACCGGGCGTCCCGAAGCTTCCGTAATAGCTCGCCGGCCCGGTATCGGTGGCGCTCGGCGATATACTGCGAATGGCGGCTGCGCAGCGCCTGGAACGCCGCAACGCGCAGGACGAGCCATCCGCCGGGGCGCAGGACGCGATGGAATTCCCTCAAAGCGCGTTCGTCGCCGCCAGGGAGCAGGCACTGCAAGACGTCGATCGAGCTGACCAGATCGAAGGCATGGTCCGCGAAGGGCAGATCCGTCACGGAGGCAACCGCGGCGCGCGGAAAACCGCGTTTGTAACAATATTCGACGCCCAGCCTGGCCAGGTCCACGCCCCGCATCCGGACTCCGTACCGTTCCTCAATCGCCCGAGCGTTCATGCCGGTGCCGCAACCCGCATCCAGGCCTTTCGCGAGCCCGCGCGGGAGCAACGGATCGAGCAGCGCCCAGGTGATCGACCGCATCCCCTGGTACCACCAGAATTCGGACTCGGCCCGGTAGATGTTGTGCAGCTCTTCCGGCGTCACGGCTCCCCCCGAACTCGATATTCCGCCTCGAATGGCAGCATATCAGAACCGCGCGATAACTGGGAAAGCCCTCGATCCTTGCTGCCGGTATGGGAGGCGAACGCGGGAAGATTTTAAAGGGGTGCGTTCCCGAATAGGCGGGCCGTTATTTGGGATGCGTCTCCAGGAGTTTCGCTGCGGCGGAACGCAAAGCGGGGCGCCGTCGGAAGTAGAGATAGCCCAACTGACGGAGCGTACGGAAGATCGAGGGCCAGCGGAAGAATTGCGAATGTCCCGCGATGCGAGGGTAGTGATGAACGGGAACGTCCACCGACTTGCAGCCCAGGAAGCTGAGCGCCTGGAGCAGCTCCACGCAGATCGCGCCCGTATCCGAGCGCAGTGCCGCCTTCGAGAGGTAGGACCGGCGGATCAGCCGGAAATCGCAATCGACATCCTGGATGCGAATCCCGAAGACGATTCGAACAAAGAGATTATAGATTTTCCCGATCAGGATGCGGTGGAACGGGTCGTGGCGCTTGATCTTATATCCATTGACCAGCCCGACGCCCGGCTTCATCTGCTCTAGCAGCAACGTTAGCTCGGCGGGATCGTATTGGCCGTCGCCGTCGGTATAGAAAACCAAGTCCTTGCCGGCGGAGGAGAATCCGCTGCGCAGGGCGGCTCCATAACCTTGGTTGACCGGGTGTCGGATGACCCGGAAGGCGCTCCCATAGTGAGCCTCGAGCTGGCGCAACACGTTGGGAGTCTCGTCGGCGCTGCCGTCGTCTATAACCAAAACCTCGAATTCCCGCCCCGTGGAGTTCAGTAAGTGAAAAGTTTTCTCGACAAGACCGCCGATCGTTGCGGCGTCGTTGTAGGCAGGAAAAAACGCAGAAATACTTTCCAAACGATCCCTCCCGTTGACCCGGAATCCCCATCTAGAGTATCGCACAGCCTACCATAGCAGGAAACAAGGCTCAAGCAGATTCTGGCCGCAGCAGATTCTGGCCGCACCAGTATTACTAAGCGGAGATTCGGAATACCTTGGGATCGAATGGCACAATACAGCCCGATACGCTGGGAATGGTTCGCGCCATGCGCCTAAACCTGCACGGAACAGGGTGGAAATTTACCGGAAAAATTGACTAGAATAGGTGCAGACGGAGCCATGGGAGCACAGACCTCCGAGTCCAATCCGAGCCAGCACGCGCCACGCCCTGCCAGAGAGGCAACGGCGGAGATCGAGATATTGCTGCACCACCACTCGCGCCAGGTGCTGGAAGCATTGCTGGACCGGCCCGAAGTCCGGGAGCGGCACCTGCTGGTGCTGCTTTCGCGAAAGAATCTGCCGCGAGAGATCATTTCGAAGATCGCCGCCAACCGGGAGTGGATGACGAGCTACCAAATGAAGCTGGCGGTCGTTCGACATCCGCGGACGCCGCGCCACGTGGCGCTGCCGCTGGTGAAGTTCATCTACCTGTTCGATCTGCTGGGGATCGCGCTGACGCCCGGCGTACCGGCGGAGTTGAAGCGGCTGTCGGAGGACGCCATACTCGCTCAGCGGGAAGGGATCGCCCTGGGCCAGCGGATTTCGCTGGCGCGGCGCGGCTCGCATCGTCTGGCTGGGAAGCTCCTGGGAGATTCGGACCGGAGAGTGATCGAGGCGGCCTTGTCGAATCCGTCCTTGACGGAACACAACGTCGGCGCGGCGCTGGTGCTGGAGAATGCTTCGGCGGAGCTGGCCGAAGCGGTGCTGATTCATCCCCGCTGGTCCATTCCGCGTTCGGTGAAGCAGGCGCTGGTGCGATGCAAGAGCCTGTCGTTGGCACGACTCATGGGAATCCTTCCGGAGCTTTCCGCGCCGGAACTGGCCGACGTGGCGGCCGACCCGCGGGTCGCCATCAATATTCGAGCCTACGCTGCCAGGACCGTTCTGTGGCGCTCCAGGCAACGAAAATCGGGCGGAAGGAATCGAATGGAGGCAGAAGGAGAATAACGGGGATATTGTATTCAGCCCCGGCGGCGGCGCGTCCTCTGCCGTCAACGGGAGCGGAGGCGCGTGCAGAAGATCGGGAGGGAACCATCTATCTTTTGATGGGGTTCAATTCCAGCTTGTCAACGAACATTTTATGGCTATAATACCAATGGCGGTCCGGGCTGCTGTGGGACGCTGCTGGGGGACCTGGATAGGCTTTCCCGTTCCTGGGGGCTCAAGAGCATAAAATTTGTGGAGGAGAAACATCTGCTATGAAGAAAGCAAATGTTCTTTCTGCGTTAATGATTGTCACTACACTGTGCGGTTGGATTGTGGTCCTGCCGATGATTACAGCGGCGCAGGCGCCGGCGCAACAGGCATCGCCCTTCAAGGACCGTGCCGAGTACGATGCCTTTAACGCCATCATCACGGCCAAGGACAACAATCAAAAGATCGAGCTTGCCGATAAATACGTGGCGGCCTATCCGCAGTCGAAGGTGATGGACCAGGTATTGCAGCTCAAGCTCCAGACCTATCAGCAACTGAACGATATTCCGAAGGTGGCCGAAACCGCCGGAAAATTGCTCGAGGTCAATCCCAAGCACCTCTATGCACTGTTTCTGATGAGCACCATCTTTCCCCAGACCTTCAACGACAAGGACGCCAACGCGGATCAAGAATTGAGCAAGGCCGCCGAACGTGCCAAGGCGGGGTTGGAACAGACGGGCGCTCTGGCCAAGCCCGCCAACGTCTCCGACGACGACTTCAAGAAACAAAAGGACCAGCTAGACGCGGCCTTCCACGAAGCACTCGGCTTCGTGGCGCTACAGAAGAAGGACTACGACCAGGCGCAGCAGGAGCTCGGCAAGAGCGCCGAAATGAATCCCACCGACGCAGCGGGAATTTATCGTCTGGGCCTTTCGTACCTGAGCACCAAACCCGCCAAGTACGATCCTGGGATGTGGTATCTGGCGCGGGCCGTTTCGATCACCGGCCCCACGGCTCTTCCGGCCGCGATGCAGACCTCGGTGAAGGAATACCTGACCAAAGTTTACGACGGGCAGCACGGGTCGAAAGACGGGTTGGACGAGTTGTTGGCGCAGGCCGGCGCGGCTCCCGCACCGCCGCAGGGCTTCCACATCAAGACTGTCGAAGAGTTACCGCAGGCCGAGCCGGAGCCGGCTCCAAAGACGGAAGCCAAGCGGGAGCTCTCCGTGAAACCCGACGAGCTGAGTTCCTATGACGTGATTCAGAAGTATCTCCAGGCGGGAGGGCAGAAGTCCGACGACACCTGGGAGCTCTTGAAAGGATCGCAATTAACGCTGCCGGGCAAAGTGATTTCGGCGACTCCGGCCGCGAGGCCCAAGACAGTGAACCTGGCGGTCGCTCCTGAACTGCAAACCCAGGATGTGAAGTTCGATGTGGAGGTAACGCTCAAGACCCCAGCCGCCAAACCAATAGCGAAAGGCGAACAGATGGCATTCGAAGGGACGGTCGATTCCTTCCGCGCCAAGCCCTTTTTACTGCGGCTGACCGAGGCTACGGTTTCCAAGTAACGAATCCCAATAGCGAGGAGCCGATGCGGCTCCTCGCAACCGGCGTTGAATAGACACGGCCAAAGAAGCCTCCGGCAACGGAAGCAAGGCTGCTTTCCCTCTCAAATCGAAACTGACGGGTAATAAATGCGCGGGAGGCGAGATCTTGCGTTCTTAGGATTTCCTCTTGCGTGGCGCGGCCCTGTGGTTGCCGTTCTTGGAGCCGATCCGGTACTCGTCCATTTTCCTGCCTAGCGTGTTCCGGTGAATTCCCAGAATCTTAGCCGACTGGGACTGGTTTCCACGGTTCAGGTCGAGCACTTTCCGGATGTACTTCTTTTCAAATTCGGAGACGGCATCCTGGAAGAACACACCCTGATCGACCATCTCGGTAATTAGCTTTTCCATTTGATCTCTCACAGTCACCCCTTACGTGAAAGGAATCTTCACCCCGTTATCTTCGCAGCCAAGCAGGCTCTGAAGGTAACCGATGTAAGAATGGTTTGCAATGCCCCGTTTAATTCAACTCGTGTCCGGTCAGAAGCCGGAAAATTTCCAGATATTTCAACGCCGTCCGCTCCGCTACCTCCTGGGGAAGCGGCGGGGCCGGCGGTTGCTTGTTCCATTGAAGCGATTCCAGATAATCGCGCACATACTGTTTGTCGAGGGAGTTCTGCGGTCCTCCCGGCCGGTAACGCTCTCGCGGCCAGAAACGCGAGGAATCCGGCGTGAGCGCTTCGTCGATCAGCAGCACCCCTTCGTCGTCTTGACCGAACTCGAACTTGGTGTCCGCCAGAATGATGCCGCAACGCTCGGCGTGCTGCGACGCTTTCTGGTAAAGGGCCTGGCTCAGGTCCCGGAGTTTTTCCGCCAGACTCGATCCCAGCGTGGAGGCCATTTGGGCAAACGAAATATTTTCATCGTGGCCCGATTGCGCCTTGGTGGCCGGAGTAAAGATCGGCTCGCTCAGCCGGTCGGACTCCCGCAATCCCTTGGGCAAAGGAATACCCGCCGTGGCGCCGCCCGACTGATATTCCTTCCAGCCGGAGCCGGAAAGATACCCGCGGACCACGCACTCGACGGGAATGGCATGGACGGACTTCACCAGCATCGACCGTCCCCGCAACTCTTCGCGAAACCGGTGAAACGGCTCCGGGTATGCATCCGGATCGGACGACAGGAAATGATTCCGGACGATCTCCTTCAGAAAGCCGAACCAGAAGATGGAAAGCTGCGTGAGGACCTGGCCCTTCAAGGGAATTCCCGTGGGGAGCACGCAATCAAAGGCCGAAATGCGGTCGGTGGCGACCATCACAAGACGGTCCCCGGTCTTGTAAATGTCCCGAACCTTGCCGCGGAAAAGCAGATCAAGGCCCGCGAATTCGGATTTCGTTAGGACGGGTTGGGTTAGTTTGTTAGTCATATTTCCGGTGAGACTCACATGCTGGAACGAGTATTTTAAGCGAGCCAGCCTTGAAGTCAATAGAAATTTTCCGGCCGGCGCAGATTCAGCATCGAATGAAGAAAAAAAGAGCTCGAAAGAATCGCGGCAGGAGGGAACAGAAGCTGGAGGACTGCCAGACGGAGCCATCACGCTGGTTTGGCCTGGGAGATGATTGACTTCCGCAAGTCCATTGGAGGCGCGCCGAAATCTTTTCGGCCCACAGCTCTTTTGCGGGAAGCATGCCGCAGGGTGTCTCGGGCATTCCCGGATTACCATCTCTCCGGCAGGCAAATCCCTGGGCGCTGACACGCCATAATTTTCCCGGCACCGGGAGCTTGTGGCCCGGCAACGGTTTGAGAAAGAACTGACGCTGGCGCGAGGTATCCAGCGCGGATTGCTACCCGCGGCCCCGCCCCTGTTAGCGGGCTTCGACATCGGTGTGGTAAGCGAGCCTTGCCTCGAGGTTGGTGGAGATTACTACGATTTTCTGCCGCTCGGCGTCAACACCCTGCTGGTTGTGGCCGACGTGGAGGGCAAGGGAATCTCCTCGGCCTTGATTATGTCTAACCTGCAGGCTTCATTGCGCTCCCTGGTGAGAAACCTGCATTCTCTGGAAACCATTATGAGTTCCCTGAACGAAGTGATCCGGGTGGATACCAAGGCCCAAAAATTTCTCAGCATGTTTCTGGGGCTGATCGACGTGCGAGGACAGATGCTGCACTACGTCAACGCCGGCCACGTTCCTCCCATCCTGATTCGGTCGAGCGGTGAAACAGTTTTGCTCGAAACCGGCGGACTGCTGGTGGGACTGTTCAATTCTCCCGAATATAGCCGTGGCAGGATTCAGCTCCGGCGGAACGATGTGCTGCTGCTGTGCACGGACGGCATCGTCGAGGCCAACAATCCCAACCTGGAAGAGTATGGCGCCGAGAGGCTCATCAACTTCGTCCGGGGGCATCAGGCGTGCGGCGCGCAGGAGTTGGTGGCAGCCGTCAACAACGACGTGAAGCGGTTTGCGCAAGCCATGCCTCCCACAGACGACCGGGTTCTCATCGCGATCAAAGTAGGCCAGACCCGATCCGCATAAGCGGCAACGCGGATATTTCATCCACGCGGAATGCCCGCCGCGTCGGAAGCGGCTGCAGCGCGCTACTCCGGCTCGTAATTCAAGTATGGACCCAGCCAACGTTCCGCCTCTTTCAATTCCATTCCTTTTCTCAAATGATAGTCGGCGACCTGGTCGCGCCCGATCTTCCCGACGGCAAAATATTTCGATTGCGGATGAGAGAAATAAAACCCGCTGACCGAGGCCGCCGGATACATGGCGAGCGTTTCCGTCAGACGGATGCCGGTGTTCTTTTCCGCCTTTAACAGTGCGAAGATCAGCGATTTTTCGGTATGGTCGGGGCAAGCCGGATAGCCTGGAGCGGGACGGATGCCTCGGTAACGCTCGCGGATCATTTCCTCGTGAGTCAGCTTCTCGTCCTTTCCATAGCCCCAGGCCTCGCGGGCGAGCTGGTGCATCCGTTCGGCCAGCGCCTCGGCCAACCGGTCGGCGAGCGCTTTGGTCATGATAGCGTTATAATCGTCGTGGCTTTGCTCGAATCGCTTTACTAGCACGTCTGCTCCGATTCCGGCTGTTACCGCAAACAGGCCCAGGTAATCGCCGAGCCCA